>CEUD01342465.1_pt1 | contig 270651 bp, 247 predicted proteins | sample 356481 | NCBI WGS metagenome assembly CEUD01 (sample SAMEA2623314, study PRJEB7988) | marine metagenome | isolation source: saline water (ENVO:00002010), including | reverse complement strand
ACAAGGATGTTTTTAGCTATTCATCCCCATACTAGTGTCCCAGTTTTTAGTCTTCCAACTCTTTCGATTTTTTAAAGATATAAGTCATCCCCATAAAGGCAACGGTATTTTCAGCATTTTTAAATAATGGGGAGTCACGCATTTCGGCTTCTCGATAATCACTATAACGAACACCTAGAAAGAGTCTAAGGTTCTCAGTTCTTAAAAGAAAGCCTGCCGAGTGATCGTACCCAAGAAAGCCACCTTTCGCATTATAGCGAGGTCGATTTGTTCTCTCGTCGCGCTCTTTAACTTCATAAAAATAGTCACTATAACCCTCATCAAGATAATTTAAACTAAGCCAATAATTAAATTCCCAATGAGGACTTAGTATTCTTTCGAATTGAAACTCTGGGCCAGTAATAGTTCCTTGGCGTTTCACAAAAAAATCTAATTCCATAAAATTTAAATTGGTTGCAAATGCTCCTCGCAAGGGAAGTTGTACTCGAATCCGACCTGTTTCATCTTTATAAAATTCATAGGCTATTCTTGGACCAACTTCAAAAAGAAAGTCTAAATCATCCATGCCTTCACGGGTCTTATTTCCACTTGAGGTTGCAGGAAAATTTCCACCAAAGCTAAATTCTATTTTTAAGCTTTTTGATTGATTAAAGATTGCTCTTGTTCCTTCATCATCACTTCGAAAATTCTTTCCACGATAACGAAAAAAAGGAATCACCAGCCAGCGTGCTCGAAAATTTTCTGAACCTGGGTAATCGGGAAGTTGAGAGTAAAAACCCCCAGCACCAACTTCGTAAAGAGAGCGTTTCACTCGAGTATCTTCTTGTGCTTGAATTACTTGAATGAATAAAACAACTAATAAAACTAACTTCATGGAATCTAAGCATAAAGCAAAATTTTCCTCTTTTCATCATAATAATGAGGGCATTTTTTACCGATAGGAAATTCGTACCCATGGGTTAGGGTACATGACGTCAAGAGTTCATGGAGGACTTATTACAGCTAGCGTAGGCGCACAGGCCAAATTAGCCATTCGCTACCAAACCCGGCATACCGAAGCTCTCAAAAACGATAGTGGGAGACTAGCCACCGGGAAGAGGATCAATAAAGCAGCAGACGATGCTGCCCGTCTCGCAATTTCAACAAAATTGAATGCTCAAACACGTGGTAAAGGACAGGCCATGCGTAATGCTAATGATGCAATTTCATTAGTGCAAATGGCAGAAGGTGGCTTGGGAGAAATTTCAAATACCATTACTCGTCTACGTGAACTGGCGATCCAATCTGCCAGTGATACTATCACTGATAGTGAGCGTTATATGCTCGATCTTGAAAATAACAGATCAAAAGATACTATTAATCAAATTTCTGGTACTAATATGCTCTTTGGACATCAATTATTAAAAGGTCAAAGTAGAACACTTGATCTACAAATTGATTCTGGCTCAAGCGGTTACTCCCGAGTGCAAGTTAGTCTTGATGATCTAGCACAATCCACTGATGCCCTAGGGATTAGTTCTATTCGCTTAGATAGTAAAAGAGGTGCTCAAGAGGCACTAGAGTATCTGGATAAAGCTATGGATAAAGTTTCTGGAACCAGAGCGAAACTAGGTGCTCTTCAAAAACGTTTTATCTCTACCACTGATAAGTTACAAACAGATATTCATTCATTTAAGGCAGCAGACTCTAGGCTGATGGATACTGACTTTGCTAAGACTACTGCAGATATGACTATTAATAAGATCAAAGAGTCGGTTACTACAAGTGTGCAAGGACAAGCTAACTTTGATATGCAACAGGCCCTTAAATTAATAGGCTAGTCCCACACCAAATTACTCGAAAAATTTTCCGATCCCATTAACCGAGTTAATCACTTTCGCACTATTCGACCGAAACAAATTTGAGCTCTGTCTTGATTTCAGGAGCTCATGGATATTAGCTTTTTACCACAAGGAGGTTAGAGAGGCTGGTAATGATCGAACATAGATGTTCATCAATGCAAGGAAGCAGCTTATGAAAAAAGGATTGTAAAAAAACCTTTATTACATTTAACTGAAATTTTTTGCCGGTTCGATTACCTGACATAATCGCTTGAGCCATTTCGTACCGAGACGAAATTGGGACTCTATCCAAAAATATTGGGTGAGCAAAAAAGGCGGTTATTTTTGAGTAGAATTAAAGATTCTTCTCAGACATTAAGAGCTAATCGGGCCCTGTCTAAAACCAGACAGCGAATCGAGAAGAGTGCAGGAAAACTTGCAAGTGGTAAACGTATTACCTCTGCCAGCGATGATGCTGCGGGATTAAGTATTGCTACAAATATGCAATCTGAACTGCGTACTAAAAGACAGGCAACTCGAAATGCAAATGATAGTATTTCTTTCATGCAAGTGATGGAAGGTGGTATACGCTCTATCAATAATTTAATCATTCGTGTGCGTGAGCTTGCAGTTCAGTCTGCAAGTGATACTGTGTCTAATCAAGAGCGAGGATATCTTCATCGCGAGGCCAATGGATTAATAAAAGAAATTTCACGTATAAGTGAAGTCAATCAAGTAAACTCTCAACCTCTTATGCGAGGAGAAGACAAAAGCTTAGATATTCAAGTTGGTGATGATAATAACTCCTCATCAAAGCTTTCATTTAATCTTAAAGAAATGGCACACACTGCTTATGCTTTAGGTATTTATGATATAAGTCTTGATACTCAACATCACGCAAATATTTCAATGTATAAATTAGATAATGCTCTAAGAGAGACAAGTAAATCCCTTGCAAAAATTGGTACATTCCAATCGCAAATTAAACATGCCATTAATGGATTAGAGACGACAACTTTGAATGTTGATGAAGCTAGGTCTCGAATTGAAGATGCAGATATTGCACAAACTGCTTCAGAAAACATTACTCAAAAAATAAAACTACAAAATCAAATGGCAGCTCACTCTACGAGTCAGGCTCGTATTGCAACTTACTTAAAACTACTTGATTAGAATTAAGTCCTAGACAATTTCCTCACTTCTCATTAAAAACATTGCATGCAAACTTTTCCAAAATACTTATTCTTAGTTCACCATCCCATAATTAATAAAAGGGGAGATATCGTTACTACCTCTGTAACGAATTTAGATATTCATGACATTGCTAGAAGTGCCCGCACATTTGGCTTTGAAGGTTATTTTATTATTACCCCGGTTAAGAAGCAGCATGAACTCATTAAATCAATTCTAGATCACTGGAATACTGACACTGCGAATCAATACAATCCTGATCGTCAGAGTGCTCTTTCGTTTATACAAGTTGCCGATTCTATTGAAGCTGCTCAGAAAATTATTGAGGAGCGTCATGGAAAACCTGCACTGCGTGTTGTGACGGGAGCAAATTTCAAAGAATATAATGGAAAAGAAAATGATTTATGCAATCAGTTAAAGATTGACAATAGGCCTATGATACTGATATTTGGTACAGGCTGGGGATTACATGCCTCTGTCACGGAGAGTGCAGATTTTAAACTTGAACCAATTTTTGGATCAAGTAGTGATGGTTATAATCACTTATCTGTTCGAAGTGCTGTCGCGATTTATTGCGATCGAATTAGCAGAAGCCTCTGAGTCCATAACTTTTACCCGCCCCTCTGATGGAGCACTCGAAGTAAAGTCCATTGTGACAGTAGAGAAAGCTAAGATATTTAAGGACGGAGACTTTTTTAAGGAGTCATTATGAATTTAGTTGATACGGTTAACAAAAAGTATCTATCACCAAACGCTGAAAAATTTCCTGAGTTTAGAGCAGGGGATACTGTTTCAGTTTCAGTTAGAATTACAGAAGGTAACAAGTCTAGAATCCAATTATTTGATGGTGTTGTTATTGCTACTAAAGGAAATCAAAAAGACATTCAAGGTCACTTTAGAGTAAGAAAAATGTCTTCAGGTATTGGTGTTGAAAGAATTTTTCCTTACCATTCACCAAACGTTGAAGCTGTTAAGGTTTTAAAGCGTGGTAAAGTTAGAAGAGCGAAGCACTTCTATCTTAGAGAGAGAACAGGTAAAGCTGCAAGAATCACTACTGATTACTCTCAAAAAGCTCAAGCTAAAAAGAATAGCTAAAAAACAAATAAGAAAATTTAGGCCTCCTTTTGGAGGCCTTCTTATTTAAGCACAAATAAAAACACACAATGCAATTCGATTTAAATTACTTTGAAAATTATCAATATATTATAGGCTGTGATGAAGTGGGCAGAGGTCCACTAGCTGGTCCGGTAGTTGGTTGTGCTGTTAAAATAAATCGAGATGCTCTTTCAAAATTAACTGAACTAGGTTTAACAGATTCAAAAAAACTTAGTGATAAGAAAAGAGCAGATATTATCAAAAAGCTTCAAATTAAATTTCTCTTAAATAAGAAAGTGAACATGCCTGATTTTTCTTTCTGTCTATGGGAGCATTCACCAATTGAGATCGATGAAATGAATATCTTGCAGGCTAGCTTAAGTTGTATGTCTAAGTGTGCAAGTACTTTAATGGAAGAAAGTTGTATTACCCTTATTGATGGAAATAAAGAATTTAAAGAATTCACTCACCCGCAAGCAGCAATTGTGAAAGGGGACTCTAAGAGTTTGGCCATTGGTCTGGCTTCAGTGATTGCAAAAGTGTATCGAGATAATTTAATGAAAGAATATGCTGAGAAGTTTCCTGGTTATGGACTTGAGAAACACGCAGGCTATCCCACCAAGTTTCACAAAGAGGCCATTAAGAATCTTGGAATTACACCCATTCATAGAAAAACTTTTAAGGGCGTAAAAGAATTCATTTAAGAAAAATCTTTCATTGAGTTTTAGTTTTTAGGCCATGCTCTCACTCCTATGAGATACCTGCATGATGCTCGGGCAAAGGTTTGAACAAGATATATCAAAAGACTTTCATCAAAGAGGAATTCCTATTCTGATTTCTCCAATGCTCTTACGTAAAAAGGGGCTTGGACAAATTGATCTTGCCCACTTAGTGAATAATAAAGTTATAGTCTATGAGATAAAGTCTTCAAGGATTGGTAAGCAATCTCTGTATAGGGGAAAACAAATTACCAGATTAAGACGCTCTACTTTTTGGCTTGCGAGAATATTCAAAAAGCATGCACAGCTTAAAATTATTGCCAAAAGATGAGTTCATTTCTACACTTTAAGTATGAAAAAACTAATTCTCTTTTTTATTATTTTAACTAGTTTAACTTTTCCACCTAATGCACATGCAATGGACCCTAAGGCCAAGGCATTCGGGATTATGTGTGCTTATGGTACGGTTGGGGGAGCTTTACTTGGTTTTGCATCAATGGCCTTTGGAGCAAATTCGAGAGCGATTGCTCAAGGTGCGTCCCTAGGTTTATATGCTGGTATTATATTTGGATCATATGTTCTCACTTCTTATAAAGATCCTAATGCGCCTGATAATTATGATGATCCATATGCTCCACCAGAGGGAGTTGATCCCTACGCTCCACCTCCAGGCAGTGGATATGGAACACCTGGTGGTTACGGCGCACCAGCTGGTTATGGTGCTCCACCTGCAGGCGGCGGTTATGGTGCACCAGCAGGCGGTGGTTATCAAGGCGGCGGAGGATATGCTCCTCCAGCTGAAGCGGAAGACCAAGGTGGTTTTTTTGGTCCACCAAATAGGGCCTTAGAAATTCAAAATGAATATCTATACAATTACCAATTAAAGAAAGGCTCGAGAACGCCACCTCTTTATATGAATTTAGTTAACGTTCAGTTTTAGAATAAAAAAAGGGGAGTCAAAGCTCCCCATTTTTATAAGAAATTTTAATTAATTTTTTTTATTGTTCAAAAGTTCTTTTTCTATTACCAAAAGCTGTATTTAAATTTTCAGAAGCTTCATCATCAATACCTAATTCATCCCAAACAAGATCAGCTTCAGCGAAAGAGAAGAGTCTAAAAATCTTTTTAAATTCTTTACTTACATTTGAAAGACCAATGCGTTTCGCGTGATCCTTATTCATTGTTTCAACTGTTTCAACAAAGTGACAAATACCAGAAGAACCCACGAAGTCGATACCACCAAGATCAATTGTAATCTTTGAATGAGGATTTTCTTGTACTAATTGTTGTAATTCTTCTTTGAATGGAATGCTATGTTCAAATCCAAGATCACCTTCCATTTGAACCGTAATATTACCTAAAGCATCTCTTAGTATGTTGGCCTTCATTGACATGTCTCTCTCTCCTTTACTTAATAAGTGACTTACAAGCTTCTCTATTTTATCATGAAGGGAGATTTGATTTTATAGGGAAAATAATGACGGAGGCCTAGTTTGGCACTAGTATTTTTAACAACTCCAATAGGAAATGATCAAGATATAAGTTTACAAGCATTAGACGCGCTAAAAGACTCGGATATTTTTTATTGTGAAGACACTAGAAAAAGTAAGGACTTATTCAAGCGTTTAGCAATTGATTTAGGAGAAAAGCAATTTTACTCATTTCACGATCACTCTAAGACTGAACAAATCGCTCAAATACTGAGTGCTAGCCAAGATAAGAATATTGTCTATATGAGTGATGCTGGAAGTCCTTTGATTTCAGATCCAGCCTATCCACTTTTAAAATATGCTATTGAAAATTCTTATGAATATAAAATTATAAGTGGAATCACTTCTCCTATTTACGCTTTAGAAGTATCAGGTTTGCCTGCGATTCCATTTACTTTTCATGGATTTCTTGGACGCTCTAAAAGTGATATTGATTCTTTAATTCAAAAAATTAACGAGCAAGCAGGAACCCATATTTTCTTTGAAGGTGTTTCAAGAGTAGAGAAGACTTTAGTGCAAATGACAGATGAATTACCAGATTTAGAATTTGTTATTGCTAGAGAGCTCACAAAAACTTACGAAACAATAAATCGTTTCTATGGAAGAGAGTTTAAAAAACTTAAGTCAAACTTAACTTTTAAAGGAGAGTTTGTTGTACTTGTTTATAATCCTCGTGCACAACAAGCTTCTCATCAAATAAGTCAATTGGCCCAAGAAGTCCTTGATAGCGGGGCTCGAGGGAAGTCGCTGGCAAAATTAATTGCTCAATGTTTAGATCTTAAAGTGAAAGATGTTTATAACCAATTGAATGACTAGAGTATGCTAAGGGCATAATTTCCCTAGTTTTTTCTTGTTTAACTTTTTAGATAATTGCACTTACAATATGAGTTATGTTAAAGGAATTACGTGCAAGTTAAAATTATTGGTGGACATGGTGGTGTTACTAAGAACTATCACGCCACAAGTTATTTAATTGATGAATCTATTTTAATTGATGCTGGTTCAGTTGCGAGTGGATTAGATATTCAAGATCAAATTAAAATTGATCATATTCTTATTTCTCATTCACATTTAGATCATACAAAAGATCTTGCCTTTATTAGTGATAATTGTTTTGGACTAAAAGGAAAGCCTTTTGAAGTTCATTGCCATAAAGAAGTACACAAAGCGATTAAGACCCATTTATTTAATGATATTATTTGGCCAGATTTCTCAAAGCTTCCAAATGCAGAAAATCCAACAATGCACTTTAATGAAATGGAACCTGAAAAAACGGTTCAATTAGGTGAGTATAAGGTTACTCCAATTCATGTAGAGCATCCGGTTTCTAAGCCAGGTGAGGCCTATGGATTTATTATTGAAAAAGGTGATGTTGCATTAGTTTTTACTCAAGACACTCGTGCCACTGAACGCATTTGGGAAGTTGCAAAAACTTATAAGAATTTAAAAGGTATATTTACGGAAGTTAGTTTTCCAAATTTTTTACAAGGTGTTGCTGATGCTTCTGATCATCACACTCCAAGTACAATGAAAGAAGAGTTAAAGAAAATGCCTAAGGATGTCCCAATTTACTTAGGGCATTTAAAACCAAATTATCAAGAACAATTGATTCAAGAAATCAATGACCTAAAAGAAGATCGTTTACATATAATGTATGCAGATGATGTTCGATTTCATTTTGAATAAGCTATCTTAGTTCTGTGGAGCTCAATTTTTCAAATGGATGATGTCCTAAGAAATTAATCTCTAACTTTGGATTGATTTTATGAATCTTCTTAGTCGTTTCAACTTGAGTCTTCTCATCCTCTAAGCGACTAGCAATATAGAGTGCAGATAAGCTTTTAATTAGAGAGTTTGCACTAGTCCAACTCTCTAGTCCTTGAAAAGAGTCAAAGCCCATTAATAAGGATAGCTTTGAGTTTACCTGCTTTTTAAGTTCATTAATCCAAGTGGCAGTGGGATTTTTTTGATTTAAATGAAAAAATTCTTCATAAAGAAAAGTATTTTCTCGCAGCAGAGAGATAGTCTTTTTTATTTCTAATATATCAATGTCTTTTTCAGTATCTAATTCCTTATGAGGATTATGATCAAGGATAACAATTAGGGGAGTGTCTTTTTTTAAAAGGCGTATACACTCACTATGGCCCTCGTGCCATGGGTGAAAGCTTCCACCATAAAAGATAATCTCATCTGAATCTTGTAAGTGATTATTTTTAAGAAAATCTATTAGGCTCAAATTTTAACCTTTATCTTATCTGTAAGTATGATTTCTTTTTTAGATATTTTGGTTTGATAGGCCAATATCTCAACACCTGCACTCTTGGCCTCTTTAAGTAGCCTGGCATACTCAGGATCAACATCAGTAGCAGGGCTAAAAGAAATTACATCAGAGCGGTTTATTAAATAGAGCATGCAGGCCCTAAAACCTTCTGCCTTTAATTGGATTAGATCTTTAAGGTGTTTTTGTCCTCTGGTAGAAACAGCATCTGGAAAAAGTGCTTTATCACCATCATTAAGAGTGACATTCTTTACTTCTACGTAACAATTCTCTTTTGACTTATGTTCGCTTAAATAAAAATCGATTCTACTTTCTAAAACCTTCGCTTCTGGTTTTATGCTCTTATAGCCTTTTAGTTCTTTGATCAGTTCAAGTTCTAGTGCTTCTTTAACAATTTTATTTGTTCTCGAAGTATTGACTCCAATCCATGTCTTTCCATTATGAGTTGCTTCTAGAGTGTATTGCATTTTTCTCTTTGGATCATCATGGTAGGTAACGAGAACTTTCCAGCCTTGTGCCCAACAATTAGTCATACTTCCCGTATTAGGAACATGGGCGTGGACAAATTCACCACTTTTCAAAGTGATATCAGATAAAAAGCGCTTATAGCGTTTTTCTATAATGCCTTCATAGACAGGTTTTTCAAATTTCATAAAAGAAGTATATTCGAGGGGGATAATTTTGGCAAAAAAAAGGCCAGATCAAGGATCTGGCCGATTATTATGAATTATAAGCTTATTATTATAATTCGATACCGTTAGCTTCAAGAGCTTGACCGTGAAGTTCTTTAACAATCGCCTTCATAGTTTCAGTATCAGTATTGAAGTTCTCAGCAGCAGTAGAGATAACAGCGTCTAATTCAGCGTTATTTCCAACTTGTGCATTAGCTACAGCATCAACAACTTCAGATGGATTAACACCGTAAAGTTTTTGAGCAAAGTCAGCAAGGTCAGCTGCACTTCTGTCTTCAAGAGCATTTAAGTCTTTGATGTTTTTTGCAATTTGCATTGCTTTATCAGTTGATAGAGAAAATTTCTCAGCATAGATAGAAGCAGTTTTTTCAAGTGCGAAAGCTTCTTGGTCAGCAACTTGTGCAACCATATCTAATTCAAATGATTGAGTACCGTCAGTATTGTAGTAATAATAACCACACTCAGTGTAAAGGTAGTAACCCCAGTAATCATAGTAATCAATACAGTCATAATAAGTTCCACCAGAACCACTACCACCAGTACATGATACTAGACCCATAGTCATCGCCACAACGGCCATTAATTTAGCAATCTTCTTTTTCATAAAATCTCCTCTTTTTCGATTTGTCTCTAAATCTATAGACAGTTTTATATAATTCAATACTTTATGTCCTTCATAATTAGATTACTTTTTCTAACTCGAATTTGACTGTTTTTAGCTTAAAAAACATGAAAAGTAGGGACAGAGTGACACTTTTTGTAATTCTTACTGGGAAAATTGAGTGTTTTTTCACTTTGGAACCAGTTTATTTTTGTGGTGCATATTTTTGTGGTTCACTTTGACACTTAATTATTTTTTAGACGGTGAGAGTTAAAATAAAAAAAGCCGGGAAATTCCCGGCCTTTTTATTTAAAAAAATGAAGATTTAATTATAGTTCAATACCATTTGCTTGAAGAGCTTGACCGTGAAGTTCTTTAACGATCGCTTTCATAGTTTCAGTATCTGTATTAAAGTTTTCAGCAGCAGTAGAGATAACAGCGTCTAATTCAGCACTATTTCCTACTTGAGCACTTGCTACAGCATCAACAACTTGAGAAGGGTTAACTCCATAAAGTCTTTGAGCAAAGTCAGCAAGGTCAGCAGCACTTCTGTCTTCTAAAGTATTAAGGTCTTTTACGTTCTTAGCAATTTGCATTGCTTTTTCGCTTGAAAGAGAAAATTTCTCAGCATAGATAGAAGCTGTTTTCTCTAAAGCAATAGTTTCTTTAACTGCTACATCAGAAACCATGTCTAATTCAAAAGATTGAGTACCATCAGTATTGTAGTAGTAGTATCCACATTCAGTGTGAGAGTACCATCCCCAGTAATCATAATAATCTACACAGTCATAGTAAGAACCACCAACAGTTACTTCACATGAAGCGAATCCAACAGTCATTGCTAATACTGCTACTAATTTAGCTACTTTGTTTTTCATAAAATCTCCTATTTAGATTTCCCTAAATCTATAGTTTATAAAAGGTCTTTGCCCTCAAAAAATGAGAGTAATCTTAATAGAAGATTCATATCTTTTTTAATTGATATCGAATAGCTGTGATGTAAATTTTACCTAAGACATGTATTAAATTAAGTTAGAACAAAGCTTATAGATTGAGTTTGATTAACTTCTTTGTTTCTTTACAAAGGAAAATCACCATATCAACTTGACTATCTCCATAGGTTTCAATTTCACTACAATCATTAATTGGGAAAAATGATTTATGAGCTGGAGAGTAAAGGTTTCCATGTGCATCGGTGGTAATGTATTCAGATCCAAAATCAAGTGATTCGCTTAATGGAAGGTAGAGTGCTAGTTTCGTTCTTAATAAATGATGCTTGATTCTTTGAATGTCCACACGAGAGAGAATACTTGATTGAGCATTTTGCAATTCATAGAATGTCTGTCCTATTGCCTCATGACCATCGTATCTTAATAGTCTTATCAGAGAATCACTTCCTTGATTATAAATGATATCGTGATCAATGCTTAAATGATTAGAACTATCAAGGCTAATGGCACTTACTCGAAGATCGCCATTTGTGCTTAGACTATGAAAATAAGCATTCTCTGTATTTGCACTCGTACTTAATGGTAAAGGTCTAGTGCTTACAAGATCCATGTAAGGACTTAATTCAAATGATTGAATAAGTTTTAATTCATCTTGAAATTGGTAAAGTTGATAAGTCTTATAAAAGTTATAAGTATTAGTGGTAATAAAGCTAAATTTCCCTGCAAGCTTTGAGTCTTTTTGAGCATATAGACTTTGAATAGGGTAGACATCTTTTGGAAACTTAACTGTTCTTAGCCCTTCGGGTGCTAAATAGTAGAGACGACTTTCTCTTCTCTCAGGTTGCGCTTGAGCCCATGGATCATTAACTTCTCTTTCACTTTCATCTCTTTCTCCACGTCCAATCCACATCGGGAGCATACGTCCTTGCATTTTTACCCATTCAAAACTTCCAGGAAGAACAGTTAATTGGTTATCAAATGTATTTTTAGGAAAGATTTCTACTCTTTGAGGTTTTAGATCTTTATCAAAAATAAAAAACTTAGTTACTCTCTCATCGCTTGATTTATTTTCAACCACAGTAATAACGTACTCAGCACTACCATTAAGATCAAGATCAACCTTTGATAACTTTAAGAATACTGGTCTTATTGCAGGTAGGTTTAAAAATGCAGAACTCGTATAGTGAGAGTCTTCATCTTTGATCAGAATAATTTGTGTTTTATTTCCAACTTCCTTTATACCAAGGAGATCAATTTTATGATCAACATAGTTTTCAAATGACTTAAAGCTGACACCATTTAGGTCTTTTTCAGACAAAATATTTAAGGCCAGTGGATGATCATTATTAATTAGGCTTATGGCCTTGGTACTAAAGGCATAAGTATCAGATCCTAGCTTAAGCTTAAAACTCTGTCTGGCATCACTATTATAAGGAGCTTTTATATGGATTCTTGTCTCAAAAACCTCATTGGCCTTTAAATTCTCAATTGAGATCTCAGAATTAAGAATAGTGATACTTTTATTAAGGGAGTCGATCTTTAAGTTCTTACTCTCAGCTTTATGAGAGATATTTTTCAATTTTAAAAGAAAGCTGTACTCTTCCTTATCTTCAGACCAGCTAATAAGAGCAGGGCTTTTTTGTGCCGGAATAATTAGTCCTTCAGAGTTACTGCTATTAAGTGCTTTCTTAAAGTCTAGATTACCAAATTTAATATCTTTTTTAGAACTATTCTCTCTAGTACCACGATAAAGAACCTGCTTAATATGGTTCTTTGGGATACCTTGATTTAATAATAGAGCAATAACACCTGTAACATAGGGTGCTGCTTGAGAAGTTCCAGACATATACTCATAATTATCATTAATCGTAAATTTCTTAGAACGTAAGTTACGAGGCCAGGTGCTTAAAATATTTGTACCAGGGGCCAAGAGGTCTAAGTGAAATCCATGATTAGAAAAGTCTGCTAATTTACCTGCTTCATTATGGGCACCAACACAAATAACATCGTCATATGAACAAGGATAGACAGGAGATGTATGCCCATCATTTCCACCGGCAGCTACGATAATAATATTATTCTTGATGGCAAGTTCAATCATCTCACGCATAAGAGTTGAGTCTTGTGAAATCCTCCAACCTAGCGAAAGATTGATGACATCAACTTGGTTTTTTATGGCATAGAGAACACCCTTAGCTATTTTATCCGCTGGAACATCATCGGATTGATAATAAGCGGTACTCACACCAACTTGTACTGGTAAAATTTCAACATTTTGAATAACACCCTTAATACCAATTTCATTGTCTTCTGCTGCAATAATTCCTGTGACGTGGGTACCGTGACCAACACTATCGCTAATACTTGGTCCACCATCTAGATCGGGAGTTAATTGGGTGTCACTTAAATTCCAACCATGACAATCAAGTGGGTATCCATTTTGATTATGATCTAAAGAAGCGTATGTATCCTTGCAGAATTGGCGATCAGAATTTTGGCGCATACACTTTTTATAAAGCTCTAAATCACGACACTCTAACTCATTGGTAATAATTTTATTTTTTAGATCTGGGTGTTCAACATCCACACCACTATCAATAATGGCAACTCTAATTTTTGTATCTTTTTCTTTAAGACTTCCAAGCTGAATGTCTTCACCAATAATTCCTTGAACAGTTTGCACATCAATATCTGTGATGAAATTGCGATGAATGCGACCATCATTATTTAAGGCCCATTGTTTGTCCGCGTATTGATTATAAAAATTAGCTTTAGGCATTTCTTCTATTTTTATGCCTTGGCTTTTCATTTGTCTTAGAAAGCTTGAGAGTTGAGATTCTTTGATCTCAACTTGGTATACATTAGTATTAACAGAGCTATCTTTTAAAAACTCTTTCTCTTTAGCTGTAAAGACTGCAGAGTGCTGGTATTCATTAATTAGCTTAGATGATTCAGTGTAGACAAAGAATGACTTTGCTAAAAGGATTTGAGTGAATGTAAAAAATAATACTAATACTTTCATCACATTCCTGGTGTATACATTAGTGCTCTTAATTCATAAACACTAAGGCCTAATTGATTAGCGAGCATATCAAATGTTCCTGTACCATATTCAGCTTGGTAAGTTCCAATTGAGTTTGAAATATAATCTAAGAATCCTTCATGGTGATTTTCTCTAAATCCACTTACTCTAGTGGTAGCAAAGAAGTTTTTAACACCTAAGAGTTTTAGAACATTACTTATTTTAAATTCTTTGAAGAGCACTTTTATTGTGTTCTTCATTTCTTTTAGCTTTTCTTTACGATCACTTGGAAAACCAGCTTTTCTAAGTCTTAAAAGCTTTTTAACATCAGGAGGAATACATTGATAATACTTTCCATCCTCTCCACGGTAATTTTGTGGACCACGATCACCAAAGAAGTCATTGGCCCGACGACAATAGCGATTCCACTCAACTTCTCCATAGGCAAAATAAAGATAATTAATAGTCTCTATTTCTTTTCTCGAAAAGAGCTGGGCCTCTAGATTATCAAACGCACTAGGGTAGATAATAAATGAACTCGATACATCATATGAGCGCACTTTATTAGTGCCATCTAAAATACTCTTATCGATAACATCTGTAGTGGCAATGCCTTCAAAGAATTCTTCCACTTCATCAAAGATTTTATACATTTTTCTGGTTTTCTTATTCCAACCAGTCCACTTGAATTCAACTCTTGTTATTGGATTTAAGTCATATCTTTCAGTTAATTCACCTTCAGTTGTGACATATAACTTTTCACTTGTTCCAAAGAATGTTCTTCCTGGATCTTGATTTGCCTGACCAAGTCCAAATAAATTTGTAAAGCTTGCTATAATTCTATCAAAGAATGTAAAAAAGTCGCTTCCTGATCTTTTATAATCAGACACACCATATAGAGTTCTGGTTCTAATATCTTCAGAATAGTTTTCCCCAGGACGATTTGGAATGGTAACCTTTACTTCATGATCCATTTTCAATTTTTCAGACTTGAAAAAGAGAAATCTAAAAGTGTTTAGTCTCGATTTAATATCATGATCTAATTCAGTAGCACTATAATTTCTTTCAAGTCTATCATGGTTATTATTTACAATTGAATGCCTTAAAGTAAGAAGTGCTTTTTCTTGCTCCTCAGAATCAACTCCATCGAGTTTGATTTTATACACCTTAGAGAATAACTTTCCCTTGGTCCACTGGGTAGCATTACTCATAATTTCAAGAAAGTAATTAAGTCTTTCTGAAAGCATAAGTGTTATATCTTTTTGAGATTGAAAAGTTATTTCAATCCCTTCATCAGTTTTTCTAATAATAATTGATCTTAAAAGGCTTACTGCTTGATCAGAGCCTAGGCTTACTGTTAAGTTTGGTGTTACGGCCTGAAGTGGTAATGGTACACTTTGATTTGTTGCAAGCCTAACAGAGTCATTTATGATAAATGTTTCATTAAGTGCAAATTGATCAACAAATTCTTTTAAATTCTTTTTTCTCAGTTCAACTATTTCACTCACACATAATTGTTCGCGATCAATTTGTCTTAAAAGAAAAGGTCCTGTTTCACCAGCTTCTTCTAATTCTCTTCTTTTTGCGAGTGCTTTTTGAAAACCATTAACTAGGTTCTTATCATATTTAATTATTTTTACTTCTCTTTCATCGATCACTTCTGTGTCTACAAATACATCTGTAGGAAGTGAACATGAAAATTCATCATTAATAACTCGTCCTAATTTTTTTAAATGTAGCGGTACAAGTACTTTTTTAATCTTTTGAGTGCTTGCAGTTGCAAGATCTGGCATCGCGCGAACATGGGTATAGGTTCTAGATAAAATAGCATTGGCACCAAATGATGGAACCACACCTTGAGCTAGACCTGTAAGATTACCAAAGACTCCTATATTTACTTCACCACCAACGGTATCCACTAATTGAATAGGAGCATTTGATCCAAGGTATTGCCCAAAAATAACATTTCTTGTGGCAAAGACACGACCGTTTAATATTGGCTCGGTAAATGCTTTTAGTGGTAAACGACCTGGAGTTTCTCCATCAACAGTATTGGCATCATTATAGGCCTGAATATCTTCTTGAATATTTTCAATGGCATCATTGATTTTAAAACCTGGAGTAAACTTCTCCACAGCTAAATCCAGTATTCCTGAAAGGGAAGAGTAGATGGCCTGAGTTCTAAAGAGTTTAAAAAGTTGTTTGAATGAATAAGGAGACGGTTCATCTTCTTGATAAAAGTCTACGACATATTCATCGCTATATGCATCTTGCTTTAATTCTCCATTAATAACATTACCAATCGATATATTCTTATCGACAGGATAAGCCGTATCAATACCAACTAGGGCATTTAAAGAATTAATACGAGCGAGAAGCTTTTGTTCTATTAGCTTTTCAATATCCATTGGATAACCACTTAAACTAACAGACTTGGCAATTTCATCACTAGAAAGTGAATTCACTCGCTTTAATATCCATCGAAGATCATCAATGGTTGTATCACCAAATTGATTTGCATAGGGGTGATTAAATAAAAGACTATTATTAAAGATACGTCCTTTTGACCATTCAATAGAATTTACAGATTGAGCAAAATCAGTTGCCAGGTATATGGGAAGTAATGATCTAAAGATTCTTCTTTCTCTTTGTCTTTCTCTTGTCATTAGTGGCAAGTGAATATTTACATTACTAAGTTCAGCTGGCTCAATCGTTATATCTTTTAGAATTAACTGCTTATCACTTTGTTTTTTGACCCAACGATCACGGCTGGTCAATGTACCTTCTCCAAGGCTGGCCAAAAACTCATCTCTTTGTTCATTACTATCAAATATAATAATAATTTCTTTATAGATTTTAGGGGTATCAATTTGATATCCAAGTTGTCTTAAAAGAGAGGCCCTTAAAATATTTGTGTGATTATCGAGACTGGCACTAAAGGTCCAGTCTTGTGAGTTCTGATCGATAACTTGAGCTCTAAAGAATTCTGTTGGAGAGGCCTTGTATTTTACAAACTTAAACACCTCAGAGGCTTGTGGGTAATTTAATTCTTGATAATTATGTGCACTAAGTTTTTGATCCGCCCATAAATTACTTTCACGCGGATTTAATTGGGATAAATCGTATCCTTGTCTTTTAAGTTCTAGGGCCTTGATAGCATCAATATTTTCTCCCTGGTAAATTAAATCCTTGGGAGGAGTTTCAGCAAACTCTGTATCATTTAATAAAATGCTCACTCTACTGGCGTAAAGCTCAAAGCATATAAATAGGGGAAGGAGAATTTTCCACATATGATGCGTTGTATCATAAATCTAGATTTATGACTTATTTAATTGGCACAAATGATAGTTTTTACAGGGTGAATTCAAACTTAAGTACTTGAAAACACTTGAATCTTTTTAAAGTATATTCAGTAATTTAGACAATTGTCCGATAATTTAAGTATGAAAAAATCAATCACGACCACATTAGCTTTTTTATTTACCTTTTCAAGCTTTGCAGCCGGAACAAACGGCGGTACCGGAAACTACACTATTGATCCTATGCAAGAGTTCGATTACGTACCAGATAATAGCTATTCAGATGCACCGATTTTAAACTATACAGGGACATCGGTATTTACAACTCTTAATGATAGTTTCAATTTTGAAGAACCAATTAGAAGAGCTGATGCAATGGAAACTGTAGAAAGTCATGAAAGCCTTCACTATCAAGATGAAGAGTATCGAGGAACAAGTAGTGGTCCAATAATGTATGCAGATGTTATGGATAGCCCATTAAGGAGAACAAATTTTACTCCAACAAGTTTACAAAAACTTAATCCGATATCAGCTGGAATTGATATGCCAACATTTACTCCTATTTCGGCTGAAAATTATTCAATTTTTTCTAATAATAGTACACCTTCATTTTCACCATCATTTACAACAAGAACCAGTATGTTCCAAACTGGTCAGGTAAATTATGAAGCAGGTTCCTTAGATTTTAGTAATATCTTTGACATGGGAAATAGAAGAGAAAGAATTGCTTGTGATAATCTTGCAGGTGATCTTTTAAGTTTAAAGCAAGGTCAAGATGAGTTTCCAATTTGTTCAGGTATGACTCTAGGAGATACTTTAGCAGAAATTGAAAATCTTACTCGTCAAATGAGTTATTATAATGTTTTACAAAATAACTTCTTAGAAAAGTATAGTGCTGAAGGTGATGATATACAAAGAGAGCACTTAGAAGAAATTATTAGAAACCTTGCTAAAGAAAGAAAGCTTAGCTCTTATAGTGATAAAGCAGCTAATGAAGAAGATTGGGAAAGGGCTCAAGCGAATCCTGAAAGTGCAAACTTTGATAATCCTCAATTTGCTCTAGGTCGTGAAGAAGAGTATTTAAAAGAAATTGGGTGTAATAACTTTCTTGCACCAGAGTGTTTACAACATTTTAAGAGCTCAGTGAGAGATGGCAAAATGCCAATTGTAGACGCTAAAATAGCTTTAATTGCAAAAGAGCTAGAGCATTTAGCCCAAAGTGTAAGACAATATCAAGAAACACAGGCCTATCAAGATTTTAAAGAAATGCGTGAATACTTAATGGCCGAAATTGAATTAAATAATTGTAAAGAAAAGTGGGATCCGATCGGAGCCATGCACCCAAGTGATTATTTAACTAAAGTTGAAAGTTCAATCTGTCAAAGACAGGAATCTCAATATATTTATGGAGAACAAGTTTCTGAACTCGCTAATGATATGACTAATATAGTTAGAGCTCTTGAAAGACAGAATATTGAATCTGAAAAATCAGAGATTGCTAGTTCTGATCAAGAAAGTAATCCTGAAAACTTTCAAAAAGTTGAACAATGTGCACGTATAATGAAGCATTCAAATGACTTTATCATGCGTTGTGAATTCTTTTTAAGAGGTGGGGATTATAATAACCCATTAAATGTAAATCTTGAAGAAGTTGATGGCTATGAACCTTTAACTTGTAATTATGGGGATTCATCAATTGCATTAACTTTTCAAAGAGATGGTTATCAAGATGATATTGATTTAAGAAATGTCCAAAAAGCACTTGATCGTGAATTTATTAAAAATGACTTTCATGAAGCAACAGATGGATTAAGCTTACAAGAAAAAATTATTGTGGCCCATAATGAAGCTCATAGAAAAGGTATAGAAGATCTGGTTGCAAAAACTCATAATCAGAATCCTTTATACTCTGAGAGATACCGTGATGAATTAGGTCTTAGATGTGGAGACTTCTTAGAATTAAGTCGAATGGCCAATATTAATGCGGGGGCAGGTGACTTCACATTGGATACTTGTGATGAGTCTAATATTCTCCAATCAGGTGGGCCAACTTACGCAGGTTTAATTGAAGATCTAGATAGTGCTGGTGGAGCAATAAATTTAGGTATTAATAGTGGAAATAATCTTGGGGGTAATGGAAATGATATTCCAAGAGACGATGATGAAGAAGGACAAAATACAAATTTAGCTAATGGATCTGCTTCAGCTATTCAGGATTCTAATAATCCTGTGAATACAAATAATCAAGACTCGACTAATACTGGTTCAGGATTAAATGCTTCTAGAAGAGCAGAGCTATTAAATCTTCCTCATATTTCTGAATTAAGAGATGGTGCATGTGCAGCCAATGAAGACAAAGTAAATGGTCTTTGTGTTGTAAGGTGTCCAAGTAATTTTACTCGTCTTCCAGCCAGTGACTCACAAAATCCTTATGGCTGTGTAGTAGATAGTGCAACTGTGCAAGCACGTCGTGCTGCTGAAAATGAAGCCTATAGAGATCAATATAAGAGAAAGAGAAATCTATGGATTGGCGGAAGTGCTGTTGCGGTTGTTGGTCTAGGTGTTGGTGCTATGGCGCTAGGGAATAATGGTTATCAAGCTGGTCAAAATGCCATGTCTAATCGCTTAGCTAATAATGCTTATACAAGTATGTATAGCGGTAGTGGATATGGAAATAATTATGGTGGAGGCTTTGGTTTTGGTTCTTCATCTGCATCTTCATTTTATGGAGCAAGATCGTACTCAAATTACGGAACAATGAGTGGAGTGAATTCATTCTTTAATGGTGGAGCTGGAACTGTATTTGATCCTACGGGATTAAGACGTAATTCAAGTGTCTACTTTCCATATCAAGTAAATAGAATTCCACAAAGATAATCCCCAAAAAAAAGACCCATGATTGCTCATGGGTCGGGGGAGAGAAATGGTTACTCTTATAATTTAATTGTAACCTAGTATTGAATTGTTATTGATTTAATTGTTAATCTTCCTGCTACTCGCATACTTATTTGAGCAATACTCGCAGCTCCATTTACATGAACAGTTTCACTAGTAGAGATACGGCCTAAGCTTGATACACTCCCTAATCTCATTCCAGCTCCATTCACCATTACATTCCCATGTCCAGCTACATCAATGATTAATTTTCTTACTGGTGCATGCATATTAACTCTCTGGTATCCAATTAAACTTTGCAGACTTACATTTTGTGATCCAAGAAAACTTCTATTAACTTGAACACCTACTGATTGTCTTGGATGTTGTCCACCACCGTGATGACCACCTTGTGAATTATTTGTAACAACAGCGATTCTATTTAATGTAACTGCACGTCCATTGATTTTTAATTCAATAGATTGGATTTGGTTTCCTACTACATTTCTTCTTCCATTTAATTCAAAAACTAAGCGTGTTTTATAAGTAGGGATTGTTTGTGACCATCCAACAGGTTGACCATTAATTAATAATTGAGCTTGTGCACGTCCTCTGGCAGAGCTTGCAACAAGAACAACCTTTTTAACGTTTTTACCTTGTAGAACTCCACGACCATTTTGTTCTGCAATTAGCTTTCTAACCTTTAAAGTTGTTGAAGCAGTAAATTGTCCGTGTAATAAAGCTACTAATCTATCGTTTTGACCATTTCCTGGACCAGGACTATAAGCTTTAGTTGCTTCAATACTTTGAATATATACTTGTCCAATTACTTTTAATACTAACTTATCACCCATGTGCAATTGAGGAATTAATACTTTCTTTGCTTGCATATAACTACTTAATTGAACTGTTTGAATTGTTTGTCTATTTAACTTTATTTCAAGTGCAGCATTCCATGAGCTCGACTGAGCTGATATCTCTAAGGCATCGGCCATAGAAAGATCCATTTTATTATGTAGTGGCAAACGATCACCATCATACATATACTGATTCACACTTAAAAAACTACTGCTTGGATTAGTGTGCACAGGACCATTTGATCCACCGTTTCCACCTCTGCCGCCACCGCGACCGCCTCTTTGTGCATAGGCGTCTTGCATGGTTAACGTTAAAATTAATGTCATTACACATTGTAGTAAAAATAGTCTTAATAAAGATAATGGCAGGACTCTCATAGCAATTTCCCCTTTTTTTTGCATTGCTTGAACACTCATTGTTCTAGTTTGGCTTAAAAACTAGAGGAGCAATCATTGTGCCAAAAATATATGGCAGGTTGCGAGATGCTAAATTAAATTATTTCAACTATGCTAAGTTCAAGAAAATGCGAAAGGTTTTAGTAATAGTGTAAGAAGTTCTTAGAATCTTGAAATAAATATTAGCTAAATATCAGATCTAATATTTAGTTAACATTTTGGCCCTGGTGCCACTTTATCTCTGACATTATTACTAAAGTAAAACCACTACGACACCGATTAGTTAAAAAAATATATATAAAGGAGAATTCATGTCTAAGAGTGCAAAGCTAGAGCTTGGTGAGAAGACCATAGAATTAGATATTATTGAAGGAACAGAAGGTGAGAGAGCATTAGATATTTCTAAGCTAAGAGCTGAAACCGGTTTCATTACTTATGATAACGGACTTGGTAACACAGGTGCATGTCTATCAAATATTACATTTATCGATGGTGAGAAAGGTATTTTAAAACACCGTGGTTACACAATTGAAAACCTTTGTGAGAAATCTAGTTTCTTAGAAGTAAGTTACTTAGTCGTAAATGGAAAATTACCTTCAACTAGTGAGCTTGAAGAATTTACCGCAGCGATTCAAAAAGGATCGAAAATTCCTGAAGGTGTAAAAACAATTATTAAATCATTTCCAAAAGATGCTCACCCAATGGGAATCACATCTGCAGCAATGGTGGCACTTTCTGGTTTCTATCCAGAATACTTAAACCAAGATCTTAGCGATCAACAGAAAAAAGAAATCATTCCTCTAATGCTTGGGCAATTAAAAACAATTGCTGCAGCAGTATATAGACACGGACAAGGTAAAGATCTTATTGAACCTAATAATAATCTAGATTACGTAAGTGACTTCCTTTATATGATGACCGGTAATGAGCCAAATAAAGAAGTAGCAAAAGCACTTGATGTTCTTTTAATCCTTCACGCAGATCATGAACAAAACTGTTCTGCCAGCACAGTAAGAGTAGTAGGTTCATCTAAAGCAAATCTCTTTGCTTCAATCTCTTCAGGTATTGATGCACTATGGGGTCCTCTTCACGGTGGTGCTAACCAAGCTGTACTTGAAATGCTTTCTGAGATTCAAAAAGATGGTGGTGGATACGAAAAATTTATTGAAAAAGCAAAAGATAAAGAAGATCCATTCCGTCTTATGGGATTTGGACACAGAGTTTATAAGAACTTTGATCCACGTGCTAAAGTTATCAAAGCATACTGTGATGTCGTTCTCGATAAATTAAACGTTGAAGATCCACTACTAGATATCGCTAAGGGACTTGAGAAAACTGCTCTTAGTGATGAGTACTTTGCAAAGAGAAAATTATTTCCAAACGTAGATTTCTATTCAGGTATCATCTACAAAGCACTTGGAATCCCAACCAATATGTTCACTGTAATGTTTGCATTAGGTCGTCAACCTGGTTGGATTGCTCAGTGGAAAGAAATGATTGAAGCAGATGGTATGCGTATCACTCGTCCTAGACAAATCTATCAAGGGAAGACTGACGAAAAACTTTAATTCAAAATAAATAAATACTTTAAAGAGAGAAGGGTGCTAAGGCACCCTTTTTTTTTAGTCCCACACTGACCCCATAAATTTTTTTCAATTTTCAATTTGTTTCAAATATTTCTTAAGATCTTCATTTTGGAGTCAAAGTGACATCGCTTTTTGCACTTTTTAGAAAGAATTACATGGTTTCAGCCCATTTCTTGTATAAATCTATGGTTTTTCCTGCAAGAACATAAAAGCTTTATATCATTGAGATCAGCACCTTTTTTAAGTTATATATAAACTAAGCTACAAGATAAAGATTATCTTAAAAGAGGAGATTTAATGAAAAAATTAATTATTGCTTTAAGTGTACTTGGATTTTTTACGGTAGGTGCTGATGCAGCTTATGCCTATGAGTGTAATTATCTTTTAAAGAACTCTGTAGGCCAAACAGTTAAAGTTGTGAAGGGTAGAGATTACTATTCTCAATCAAGTGCTTGTGTTGATGCTAAAAGAGATTGTGAAATGCTAAGAGATAGGAGCTATTCCTATGGCATGTATTGTACCCCAGAATATAATGGTGGTTATGGTAACGGTGGCTACGGTAATGGCGGTTACGGAAACGGCGGTTATGGTAATGGCGGATACGGTAACGGTGGTTACGGAAACAGAAGTTGTGCAGTTGAGTTAGTAGACAGATGGGGATATAGAATTCAAACTTTTTACTCTAGCTCTTACGGAGGCAGAAATGGTGGGCCACAAGTTTGTCGTGATGCTTTAAGAGATTGTAATAAGTATAAAACAGACTATAACTACCACGGTGCTAGATGTGAGACGAGAAGATAAGCAAAATTAATTAATAAAATATAAAGAAAAAATGAAAATAAAAAAGGGAGCTAATTTAGCTCCCTTCTTTTTTATCTAAAATAATTTTTAATTAGAAACATCTTACAGGTACATCAACCCAAGACCACATAAATCTTCCATAAATATCTCTTTGCTGAACATAACCCTGACATCTTACTGCACGTCCAGGTAAAACTCCAAAGCGACAACTATTATTCATATGAGATGGAACACCACTATAAGCATAACCATAAGTCTGACACCAAATTCTTCTTCCATTTGGACAAATAGTATAAGCATGACAACTAGTCATTGAAGTACGCCATGGATAATAAACCGCACTCTTATCAATATTAAATTCACTATTAAAATTTTCCACACTCATCAGTTCACCTTGTGAACTTGCTGCGAATACGTTTAAAGAAACTAAAGCAATCAGCCCCATAAGTAGTTTCATACTTCCTCCAATTAAAATTTAATAGGCGATATCTATCAAAATAAATGAAGGTTTCAAATTAACTAGATAATTTTTTCAAAGGCTATATTGTAAAACCAGCTACTTGCAGTTTTTCTCGAGTTAGAAATAGGTTAGCTCCACTCATAAGCACCACTATAATGGCCAAAATAAAGAGCAAGCCACCATCTCTTTGCACTTCAATCCCCAAAACAAATATATGACTTAAAATTGCCCCACTCATAACACCTAAGGCCCCAAGGCTTCCAAGCTTTGTGAATTTAGGCACCAATAATAAGCTAGCAACTATCAATTCAATCACTCCTGAACCAATCCTACCTAGGGCACCAACACCTAATGTTTCAAAGATCCATACTGATTCAGGTGCAGCTGTGAATTTAAAAAAGAGAGTCTGTAATAATATAACTGCTGCGATTATTCGAGTGGCCCAAACTAAAATTTGCATAAAAAAACTCCCAGGTTCATCAAAACATTTACTATTCTGAGTGAGACCTAGGAGCGGTATCTTACAAATTTAAATTTTTAATTATTCAGGACTCTTATCTGGATCCATTTGTGATTGAAGATAATTCTGCTCTCCAACCTTACTTAAGAGACTTAACTGAGTTTCAAGCCAATCAACATGATGCTCTTCACTTTCAAGAATGCTTCTAAAAAGATCACGAGTCACATAATCTCTTTCCTTCTCACAAAGCTCGATATGATCTTTTAGTCTTGGAATAGCTTCCATCTCAACTGCTAGGTCACAATCAAGAATCTCCTTAATATTTTGACCAATTCTAAGCTTTCCTAATTTTTGTAGATTAGGAAGACCCTCTAAGAAGAGAATTCTTTTAATCAACTCATCAGCGTGCTTCATTTCATCAATAGAAGCATCATATTCATGCTTTCCAAGCTTTTCTAATCCCCAGTCTTGTAACATGCGGGCATGGAGAAAATATTGATTAATTGCCGTAAGCTCGGCCGTTAGAACGTCATTTAATGCATCGATGATTGATTGTGTGCCTTTCATAAGAACTCCTTCATTTACTCAACTATTAAAGCAGTAAATCAAAAGAGATTCAAGTAAAATGGCCTAATTTTTCTTATAATTTCGGGGGTTTGACTTAGCTACCTGAGGTAGGCTATTGCTACTTTCGTTGACTATATTCAACGCCTCTTCAAAGCATGAGCCACAGTCACTAGCAAGTCCTAGTTTTTTGAAGACCTCTTTTCTATTTCCAGAGGTTTTAACAGCTTCGCGAATGTCTTGGTCGGTAATACCCTTACATAGACAGATATACATAATTTAAGTATATCACTCAGTTGTTTGATATGCAAAACAAAAGTTGGAGTGAGTAAATATTTCCTTGTACTATCAAACGATAAGTTATGAAAATCACAAGAAGACATATTTAACGCATCGATTATTTGGTCATATTAATGAGCTAGCTTATGATAGTAGTAATCACTTTATGGAATATGATCTGGATGGAAATCACACTAGAATATAATTACGATAAATTAGGTAATAGAATTGCAATGCAAACTCCTTATGGAAGTTTTGGATATAGTTACGACTCCAATAATAGACTCACAAATCTTACAAACCACAAAAATGAAAGTTTTGGATTTAGCTATGATTCATCTAATAGAATAACTCAAATAACTAGACCAAATGGAGTAACAACAAATCATTCATTTGATAAAAACTCATTTTTATCAAGCATAATTCATTCTAAATCAGGGAGTAATATATCAACTTTCAATTACACAAGAGGTTTTCTTGGTAATAAAACGAGTGTTACAACTGGAAGAGGTGAGCATTTAAGGGCACTAGATCCAATTTCGTGTGAAAGAGTAAAACTTCCTAAGTCTGGTAGAAAAATACCGAGGTAACTATGAATTTAGATTTGTTAAATATTTCAAGTGAGCTTAAAGAAAATCTTGAGGATAAAAGAGTTCAGATCTTTTTTGATCCAAAATTTAGAGAGTTTTTCATTTGGGGAAATGATCAAAAAACAGTCATTCAGACTATAAAATATTGCCCTTTTACTGGAGAAGAATTAGTGTCTAGTTTAAGAAACCAATGGTTCGATATTTTAGAAGATGAGTTTAATATTGATGATCCGACAGGTGAAGATAGAAATAAAGTTCCAAGTGACTTTCTTGATGAAACCTGGTGGGTAAAACGAAAGTTATAACTTTATCAAAACCAGTCTTAAAAATCCCTTAAATAATATGGTTTTAAATCAATACAGTTTTAATATTGCCAAGGTAAAGACTACCGGAGAATTTATGGAAGATTTGGTTTATATAGTTGTTGAAATGTTACTGATTATCCCAGGGGCATTTATACGTAAGTTGATTAATTATAAAAATAATGAAAAAGAATTTAAAGACTATTTAGAAGATGACTGGTTCATCAATGGAGCTGTCGGATTTATTTCGTGTTCGGTAGTTACCGTAATTGTAGTAGTAATATATAAATATGTAACATGATAGAATAAACTCTCTCTTATCTTAATTTAATGAACGAGAGCAATATTATCTTATTATTAGTTTGGTGATAACAATACAATATTCACAAACTATCAAAAAACCTGTATTCTAGCTCCATGAAAGAAATCAACCTCCAAAACCTAATGCCCCATCTGCTTTACCAGTTCAAAAGCGAACATGAGCTTGAGAAGACTATTGAGAAAGTAGGGCAGATTTTTAATCATATGCGTGAGAATCTCGAAAGCTATGCTAATGATGAGAAAATGATAAGTGCTTATGTGGCCTATTATCTAAGCACCAATATTCCAAAGCTTTCTCATGTATTGGATATGGTGGGAATTGATTTAAATGATTATGAAAATTTTTATGATATTGGTACGGGCCCAGGTACTTTTTTAATCGCCGCCCATGCTATGAATCCAAAACTGAATTTAGTGGGGATAGATAAGTCCGATTTAATGTTGGCGCAGGCCATGCAGATTTTAAAAGGTCTAGGTGTTAATAGCGATTACTCACTTGGTAAAAAGGTTGGGGAATTTGAAAAAAAGAAGTCTCTAGTTTTATTTTCTCATTCTTTAAATGAGATGAGTGAGAATGAAGTTGGTAATTATTTAAAGTTAATTGAAGATCAAGATGTTTTGATAATTGAGCCTGGAACCATGGAAGTTTTTAATAAGCTTATGCCAATACGTGAAAAGATGATTGAACGTGGGTATGAGGTGAAGTTTCCTTGTCATAGTAATAAGGCCTGTCAGTTAAATCCTGCTACGGATTGGTGTCATCAGTATATTATGGTTAAGCATAATGATGAGGTGGAAAGATTAACTCAGAAGTTACATAGGAATAGAAGATTAATGCCATTAAGTGTGTTCTTTTATTCTAAGAGTGCTGAGGTAGAGAAGTGTATGGCGAGACTTATTCGTGTGCATAAGCCAACAAAGTTTAGTATTGAGTGGGAAGTGTGTATGAGTGATCACTCTATTCAAAGATTAGAGATTCCAATTAAGCATTATTCAAAAAAAGAACAAAAAGAATTACTCAAAGTTACTGCGGGGAGTGCAGTGAACTTTGAGGTAATTAAAGAATTAAGTGATCGTTTAAGAGTAAAGCTTATTTAAGCTTATTTGATTTTGTTTTTTTAAAGTCCAAAATCATTATTCCCAAATTGCTCCTTATCTCCTGCATTTGAGCGGGGATTTCTAAGACTAAAAGGTTTTTTAACGACTTTATGAGCGAGGGTAATTCCTTCGTCAATGTATTTATCTAGGTTTTTATGAGTTGGCTTTTCAACTTCTTTAAAGAGATGAACAGTTTGAGTTGGAAAGGCAAAGTTAACTTCAAGCTCTTTAGCGAGTCTTAGGATATCGATATTAAGGCGATGACGTTCATTGAGTTCACGAGTGTAGTCATCTGTTTCCCAAAAGACCATAAGGCTTATGTCTAGTGAGGAGGCTCCATAGCCTGAGAAGTAGACATTGAAGTAGTCTTTACGGGTCCATTTATGTTCTAAAATGATTTGGCGAATTCCTTCACAGAAGGCCTCAATTTTTTCTGGAGGTGTATCGTATTCTACACCGAGGGTAGTGGAGAGTCTTCTGTATTGGCGCTTACCAAGATTATCGATGGAGCGATTGATAAGGTCTCCATTTGAAACGGTAATAACAGAGTCGTAAAAAGTTTTAATACGAGTAGAACGAAAACCAACTTCAATGACAGTTCCCTCTAATTCTCCGGAACGGATAACATCGCCTATATCAAAAGGACGATCAAGTACGAGCATGATGGAACCAAAGAAATTGGCAAGGGTGTCTTTAGCGGCAAAAGCGAAGGCCAGACCACCGATACCGAGACCTGCGATCATACCTGTCACATCAAAGGTAAGGCTTGAAGCAACTAAGAGTGCTCCAAAAGCGTAGACGATGACATAAGAGGTTTTAGTAAAGAGTGGGATAATGATATCGTCAAATTTAGTGGATGTGGCAGCTGCTTTCTCTTTTAGATAATAAGAGATGGTATCTACAGTTACGTGACCAAGCCATACTGCAAAGACAGAGAGGACGATATAACAGCCTCTTTTTAAGACTGCTAAAAGACTTGGCTCAAGATCCAAATAAGGCATGGCAAAGTAGAAGATATAAACTAGGAGCATTTTCCCTATTGGATTTAAAAGCTTTTGTAAGACCTCAGGTGGGGCAAATTTAAAGAGCTTAATATTATTATTGACGATAATACTGGTTAGAAAGACGATGAATCTTTCAAGTACATAAGCGATTGCGATAATGATGAAAAGAAAGAAGAGCTGCCAAATTTCAAAAAGTAGAATATTTCCATTCATCCAATTAGGTAGTTTTTTACGAATACTTTCTCGCCAGCTTTCATAGCGAATAACATTATTTACAGTGGCCTTGTCTTTAAGGACTTTTTTATAGCCTTTAAGGGAGAGAAGTGTGGCGTGAGAGAATTTCCACTTTTCTTCTGTTTTTATGACGGAGATTTCAAGATCATCTCTTTTGTCATAGACCCATTTTTTTTCTTCTAATTCAGTTGGTATTTTGGAGTAGTCTACTTTTTCTAAACGATCAAAAACCCAAATTAATTCGTCAGCATATTTTTTTCCTGCATCTTCTCTTACGGCCGAATCTGTTTTGGATAAATCTAGTGCACTGAGAGCATCGTCATATGATTCACTAACATCATTATTAGATTTAACCATAACCATACTTTTAAGAAAGGTTTTAAAAGTATCACGAGGAGTTGAGAGCTCTTTATAGGATTGTGCTGAAACGAGCATAGAAAATAGGCTTGTGAGCATAATAAAACGCATAGATATTCCTTTAACTTACTGAATTTTATTATCTATTCATACCTTGACATGAGCGAAATCACAACCATCTTATAGATAGACAAGGCAGTTATGCCGCTCAATTATGAGGAGTAAATATGAATAATTTCGATCAAATAATTAATGGTGCATTGAGTATAGCTCAGTCTCGTGCCATTGAATTGAAAAATACTGAGCTTACCCCAGCTCACTTATTATATGGATTAGTGACAAATAAGAGTAGTTATTTAAGTCAGGTTTATGGGCCTGATTTACCTAAGATTGAAAAGCTCTTAGAGGGGACTCCTAAGACTTCACAGAGTTTAGAGGTGGATCAGATTAGACCTTCTAGTCAGTTGAGTTCATGGATTACAAAGGCGCAAGCTGAATCTTCTAAGGAAGGGAGAAAGGAAGTTGGTGAGAAAGACTTTGTAAAATTCTTGCCAGATTTTTTTCCAACACTTGATTTAGACTATGCAAAATTAAATGGAAATTTTGATAAAGAAGAAGTTCCAAGCTTCTTAGTGGATCTTAATGAAAAGGCCAAAAAAGGCAAGTTAGACCCAGTGATTGGAAGGACTAAAGAGATTCGTGCGGTGATGGAAATTTTAGGTCGAAGATCAAAGAATAATCCCGTTTTAGTAGGGAGTGCTGGTGTTGGTAAGACGGCCATTATTGAAGGCCTCGCCGAGGCGATTGTTAAAGAGAATGTGCCAGATGTTTTAAAAGGAAAAACCGTTTACTCATTGGAACTTGGTAGCCTTATTGCGGGGACTAAGTATCGTGGTGAGTTTGAAGAAAGAATACAGAGTCTTTTAAAGTTTGCAGCGGAGGGTGCTGGTCAATATATTATTTTTATTGATGAGATTCACCAAATTATTGGTGCCGGTAAAACTGATGGTGCAATGGATGCGGCAAACTTATTAAAACCTGCACTTGCCCGTGGAGAATTACACGCCATTGGTGCTACGACTGAAGAGGAATTTCAAAAATACATTCTTAAGGATCCTGCCCTTGAGAGAAGATTTAGAAAAGTTCCAGTCTTTGAGCCTTCTAAAGAAGATGCTATTGAGATTCTCATGGGGCTTAAAGAAAAGTTTGAATCTCACCATGGGATTAAAATCTCTGATGGTGCAATCTATAGCTCGGTTATGTTAAGTGATCAGTATATTAATGATAAAAATCTGCCAGATAAGGCGATTGATTTAATTGATGAATCATCGAGTGCCTTAAAGCTTAGTGCAGAGGCCATGCCAACGGAGTTAGAGATTTTAAAAGCGGATATTCGCAATAAGAGAATTCTCTTACAAGTTGAGAAGGATCCTAAGATTCAAACGGAAATTGATGAGCTTCAAAAGAAATTTGATACTGGCTATAAAGCTTGGGAAGAACAAGTGAATACCCTTAAAAAAGTTTCTGAAGTGAAAGGACGTTTAGAGCGCTTAAGATTTGATCTGGAAGTTGCTGAGCGTGAAGGGGATTTTGAAGAGGCCAGTCGAATTAAGTACTCTTTAATTCCTGAAGTAGAAAAAGAGCTCGAGAGTAATTCACATGATTGGATTTTAAATGAAGAGCATATTGCAAAAGTGATTTCTCGTCACACAGGTATTCCTAGTGAGAAGATTTTAAAGACTAAGCAAGAGGAGCTCTTAAATTTAGAAGAACATTTAAATCAAAGAGTTTTTGGACAAACTAAGGCGATTCATGAAATCGCTGAAACACTCCTTGCGAGTTATGCTGGTCTAAATGATGAAACAAGACCACTAGGTTCTTTTATGCTTATGGGACCAACTGGTGTGGGGAAGACGGAAACGGCCAAAGCATTGGCGGAACAACTCTTTGATTCAGAGGAAAATATAGTTCGCTTAGATATGAGTGAATTTTCTGAAAAACATTCAGTGGCAAAACTCATTGGGAGTCCCGCAGGTTATATTGGTTATGATGATGGTGGTGTCTTAACTGAAGCTGTGAGAAGAAAGCCATATAGCGTAGTACTCTTTGATGAGATTGAAAAGGCCCATCCAGATTTTAGTGATATCTTATTACAGATCTTAGATGATGGAAGGTTAACGGATAATAAGGGGCGAGTGATTAGTTTTAGAAATACTATTATTTTAATGACGACTAATTCAAAAGTGCCTGAAAAAGATTTTAAACCAGAAGTGCTTGGACGTTTAGATGCAAGATTAGAGTATCAAAGTCTTGGAAGTGAGATTATGCTTAATTTAGTGGATAAGCAGATTAAGCTTTTACAAAAACGTCTTGAGTCTAAGAAGGTTACTTTAGAATTTTCTGATGAAGTAAAAGAGCACCTGGCAAAAATTGGCTTTGATGAAGTGTATGGAGCAAGACCTTTACAGTCAGTGTTTTCAAGAGTTGTGATTAGGCCATTATCTAAGTACATCTTAAGAGGAAATGATGAGATTAAGGAATACTCAATAGTCTTAGATAAGAATAAGGAAATTGAGATTATGCCGGTATAAGCTCTGAGTAGATTAATTAATTAAATTCTTCAAACCATAGGCCGTATTCATTTTGAATGCGGCTTTTTTCTTCTTCACTAAATTTATTTCGATCAAGACTTACAAATTTTAGGTTTGGAAGAGCATTGAGTTTTAAATCAAAGTTTTCCAACTTATTATCATTTAAATTAAGTCTTTTAAGTTTTTCTAAGAAATAAATTTTCTCACTTAAGCTTGTGATTTCATTCTTTGCCAAATTTAGCTCAGTTAAATTATTAAGTCCTTCAATATTCATGGGAAATTCACTAAGTCCATTTGAGGCCATGGATAACATTTCAATGGCACAGTTTTCTTCAATCATGGCCGGAAGGACTTTGATGGCACAATTATTAAGGTTTAAGACTCTAAGCTGTGGCAGCATTAGGAGCTCCTTAGGAACTTCTGTAAGCTTAGGTGCTTGAATATGAATTTGTGTAAGTGTTTTAAGGTTTTCAATTTGAGTGGGGATATACTCTAGTTCATCACTTTGGATAAAGAGAGTATCTAGAGCAATAAAGGAAAAGACATCGAGGGGAAGAGTTTGATTTTTAAATTTAATCTTTAAAGTCGTTACATCTTCAACGGGTGCTTTTAATGCTTTATTTAATGTTTTATAAAGTCCCATGATCTAATTATATTCCTTAGCACCAGGAATACCTAGAAAGTAGAGGATTGAATCCATGGCTCCGTGACTCATATGTTGTTTAGCATTCTTTTTCACTACATCTTTGGCGTGAAATGCAATTCCTAGTCCCGCTTTTGCGAGCATTGGAAGATCGTTAGCACCATCACCAATGGCCACTACTTGTTCCATTTTTATATTTTCTTGTTGAGCGAGCATTTCAATTAAAAGTGCTTTCTTTTCAGCATTCACAATTGAACCTTGTACATTTCCAGTGAGTTCACCATTTTTTATTTCAAGCTCATTAGCAAAGGCGTAATCAAGTCCTAATTGATCTTTAAAGTATTTTGCAAAATAATTAAAGCCACCAGAAATAATGGCTACTTTATAGCCAAGAGATTTTACTGCTTGAATGAATTCTTTTACGCCATCGGTGAGTTTTATTTCACCTAAGATTTCTTTGAGTTTATCTTCTTTAAGTCCTTTTAAAAGAGCGACTCTTTGTTTTAAGGACTCATCAAAATCATATTCACCATTCATGGCCTTTTCAGTAATGTCATGGACTTTTTCACCTACATTATGCACTTTCGCCATTTCCACAATCACTTCAGATTGAATAAGGGTTGAGTCCATATCAAAAACAATAAGTCGCTTATTTCTTCTCCATACATCATTTTTTAAAAGTGCGAGATCTATTTTGTGGGTATTTGAAATAGTGATGAATTTTTCTTTTAAGCTTTCCCAATCACAGCCAGCTTTAGTGGCCTGAACAAAAATATCTAATGCCTTAAATTCATGTTCAGTAATATTATTAATTCTTTGAATATTGATTTGATTCTCTGCTAGGGTTTTGGTGACATCTCTTAAAAACTCAGTACTAATACCACTAAGGGCCACACAACTAACAATATACTTTTCACCTTTTAAAAAGACATCGTCTTTTGAGGTAACAAATTTACAGTCAAGCACCATATCTAGCTCTTTAGAAGTCTTTTCAATTTCTTTTAAAACAGTGGACTGATCAATAGGAGAGTTATCATGATGACGAACCAGCACACTTAATGAAAGTAAACCGTGGGTGAGGGTTTGTCCCATATCTTCAATGCAAATATCATGTTGGGAGAGTGCACTTAAGAGCTCTGCACTAATACCAGGATGATCTTTTCCACTAAGAGTTATGAGAGCTAGGTTGTTCTTCATGATTGGCCTTTAGATTTTTCTTTTCTTTTTTTTCTTTTCTTTCAATTCTTGAAAGTTTTAATTTTGCCACCATACTCATTGAGTACTGAACGGCACTCCAAAGTGATAAGAAAGCAGCTAGATATATAAAGATAATTCCCATAATTGGAAAAGGAAATATCCACCACTCTTCATTGGCCATAAGCATTGGTATACCAATCATCATTAGTGCTGTTTTCCACTTACCCCATTGGCTTACTGGAACTTGAATTCCCTCATTGGTGGCCAAGAGTCTTAAAGAAGTCATATACATTTCACGTAAGACGAGAATAATAACTAATATGGCAGGGATGCGATCAAGTGCTTGCAGCATAATAAGACTAGATACAGTTAAGAATTTATCAGCTATAGGATCGAGAAATGAACCAAATACTGTAACGATATTTCTTTTTCGTGCAATATATCCATCAAAAAAATCAGTGATTGACGCAATTGAAAAAGTCCAAGCAGCAATCCAGCCTAAATCTGAATGAAAAGGTGTGAGGAAATCAATCTTAATAATAAAGAGAGAGGCAATCACAATCGGAATAAGAATGACGCGGAAAATAGTCAATCTATTTGGTAGGTTATCAATTTCTAAATCATTTTCTAAGGCCATAACTAAGAACATGATATGATATTTTTCCCACTTATAGAATGCTAAATTTCTAATATAATTAATGCAGAGGTAAAATTATGGATAGACATTTAAGTTTGGTACAAAGTGATTTTGAAGCGTTAGAAAAGAGGGTATTACCCCGTTTTCCTTTCTGTTATCTTTTATTTAAAAATTCAAAAACTGATTCACAAGTTTTTGAAGTAAAAGATATTTCTCACTCCGGTATGCAATTATCTCTTAAAAACGGTGATTTCGATTATAAGAATAATGATAAAATTAACGGAGAGATCCACTGGCACGGGCGTTCCATCGGTGTTAGTGGGGAAATCGTTTGGATTAAACAAAATAGAATAGGTGTAGAATTTTCTACTAAAGCTAGTCAGCGAGAAGATGTTGATCAGTTTTTAAAAGTTGATAATTTTGCTAGTGTACTTAAACCATTACATAAGAGTGAATTTGGATTAGAGCTTCCAGCTAAATTAAAATACTGGTTAAGAAGTGATGGACCGGCTGAAGTATTTGTTTGGCGTCATAATGATGGTGAATTAAGTAAGTTTCAAATTTTAATTATGGAAAACTTTATTGAGTGGGAAGATACCAAGGGTCTTAAAACTGGTAGAGTCATTTCTAAGCGTGATATTGACACACCACTTATAAGTGAAGATGAGTACGTATTTAAATTAGATCCAGTTATTGATGATAAGAAAATTGAGCATTGTCATGAACTGGTGAATAATCTCGATGAAAACTTATTACCAGCTGAGACACTTTCATTTATTAAAATGAAATTGGGTCAATAAGAAATAACTGCGTCATAAACCAATAAAATAGATCAATAAAGTTTAACAATCCTCTAAATATTGGATATATTTTAAATGTAATTTTTAAAAAGGATATGTTGTGAACAGAAATTTAGCTCTGGAATTTGTACGTGTAACAGAAATGGCCGCTATTGCGAGTGCGAGGCTGATGGGAAGAGGTGATGAAAAAGCCGCTGACCAAGCTGCAGTAGATGCAATGAGAAGCATGCTAGATTCTGTGGATTGTGATGCGACGATTGTTATTGGTGAAGGGGAAAGAGATGAAGCCCCGATGCTTTATATTGGTGAAAGAGTTGGAGCAGGTAAAGGTGCTCAATTAGAAATCGCCGTTGATCCCTTAGAGGGAACAACAATTTGTGCTAATGGTGGACCAAATTCAATCTCAGTAATGGCCATTGGAGAGAAAGGTTGTCTTTTACATGCGCCAGATACATATATGCAAAAAATTGCGGTGGGACCTGATGCTAAAGGTTGTATTGATATTACTCAAAGCCCAACTGAAAATTTAAAAAGAATTGCAGAGGCAAAAAAATGTCGCGTGCAAGATCTCACGGCCATTGTCTTAGAGAGACCAAGACATATCGAACTTATTCAAGAATTAAGATCAACTGGTTGTCGAATTAATTTAATCGGTGATGGTGATGTATCAGCTGCAATTGCAACTGCCAGACCTGATTCGGGAGTTGATGTACTCTTTGGAATTGGTGGAGCACCTGAGGGAGTGATCGCCGCTGCTGCTCTTCGCTGTTTAGGTGGGGATTTCCAAGGAATATTTAAGCCAAGAAATGATGATGAAGTTATGCGAGCTCAGAAAATGGGTATCGATGATATGAATAAAGTTTTAGAGATTGAAGATCTTGCTAGTGGAAATGTTATGTTCGCTGCTACTGGTGTGACAACGGGATCATTTCTTGATGGTGTTGTCTTTAAGCCATGGGGAGCAATTACTCACTCATTAGTAATGAGAAGTGAATCGGGAACAGTGAGAAGTATTGTTGCTGAACACCACTTTGATAAAAAGCCTAGGTATTAAGAATTTTAAAAATTAGAAAATAAAAATTTAATAAAAGTAATAAAAGGAATTATTATGGCCCATGCAGAGAAAACAGAAATATTTGATGTTGCAATCGACAAAGTTTATAAAGTTTTAACTAACTTTGAAGCATACCCTGACTTTATGGATGGAGTTAGTTCTGTAAAAGTATTAGAAACAAATGGTAATACTATTAAGGCCGAGTATTCATTAAATATTATCAAAAAATTCTCATATGTAATGAACCATACAGTAGAAGAGCCAACTAAGATTTCTTGGTCTTTTGTTAGTGGTGATCTTTTTAAGAAGTCTGATGGTTCATGGACTCTTAAAGATCTTGGTGATGGAAAAACAGAAGTGACTTATTCAGTTGATATTGATTTTAAAGTGATGGTGCCTGGAATGGTTTCTAAGAAGCTTGTTTCAAGCAATCTGCCATCTATGTTAAAAGCAGTACAAAAGAAAGCTAAGGAATTATAAGGACCAATTAATTGTTAAGTACCAATACATACCAATACAAAGGATAGGCCATGAGTGATGATGAAAAAGTAGATGGGGACAAAGGACTCGGGGAAGTATTTAAAAAAGTACTTTCAACTGGTTTAACCGCAGCTTTTATGACTGAAGATGCAGTTAAGAAACTCACTCAAGATCTTCCTTTGCCAAAAGAAATTGTGAATGGTCTCTTGGCCAATGCCAAGAATACCAAAGAAGAGTTTGTTGGTGGTGTAAAAAAAGAATTTAAACAATACTTAGATCGCCTTGATGTTACTAAAGAAATTGATAGAGTGTTAGAGAATTACGATATTGAAGTAAACGCTAAAGTTAAATTTAAAAAGAAGAATAAGAAAAAAGAAGAATAAAACTTAATGAACTCAGAACACGAAAGCCGCAAGAATGATTTAAAGTACAATTTAAATCAAATAAAAGATGAGTTAGAAAAGAAGACTAACTTAGTGGCCGTGTCTAAGACCAAACCCTATAGTGATATTGCGCTCTTGTATGAAGTTGGACATAGAGACTTTGGTGAAAATAAGGTTCAAGAGCTTAAAGAGAAGGCAGAGATTCTCGCTCCCTCATGTCCTGAGCTACGTTGGCATTTTATAGGCCATCTTCAAACCAATAAAATCAATAACTTACTTAAGATAAATCAACTTGTATCTATTCATTCCATAGATAGTATCAAATTATTGAATAAGATTTTGTCCAAGATTCCTGCTAATAAAAACTTAGGACTTTTCTTGGAAGTAAAGACCACTGATGAAGCAGAGAAAAGCGGTTTTACAGATTATGATGAAATTAAAACTGCCATCAAAGAGATCCAAGAAAATGATTGTTTTACTTTCCTCGGTCTTATGACCATGGGAAAGATTAGAACGGATGACTTTGAAGTTGATGCTAGAAATAGTTTTAAACAATTGAATGAGTTGAGACAAAAATTATTACAAGACCAAGTGACCAAGAAAATTGAGCTTTCCATGGGGATGAGTCAGGATTATAAATGGGCACTAGATTATGGGGCTAACTATGTGAGAGTAGGTTCCAGTATCTTTGGCAAGAGAGTGTAATTTTTTCATCCTTCTATACAATCAATAAAAATCCAATTAACTGATTATTATTTATAAGAGAGGTCATTATGTCTAATGAAAGAAAAGTTCCTGAGTTAAGCTTACTAAGCTTTATCCATGGTAATAGTACTGAGAAAGCTCAATTTGTAGACAAGCTTTATTCAGGGATTAAAGACTATGGTTTTATTATCCTAGTTGATCATAACATCACTCAAGATGTAATTGATAATGGCTATGGAGCAGTTAAAAACTTTTTTATGCAAGCAGAAGAGCAGAAAAAGAAGTTTGTTTCTCCAAGTGGCGGTGGTCAAAGAGGATACACTCCTTTTGGAACTGAGCATGCTAAAGACAATCCACATAAAGATCTTAAAGAGTTTTACCATGTTGGTAGAGAAGTAAGTGAAGATCATAAATTTTATAAGTATTATCCAAATAATATTTGGCCAGAAGTTGCTGGGTTTAAAGAAAATCTTTTAAATCTTTATTCAAGCTTAGATCAAACTTCTATTTATTTACTAGATGCTCTCGGGCAAGCACTTGATGTTCCACAAAGTTATTTTAGAGATATGATTGATGTTGGTAACTCAGTATTACGTGCAATTCATTATCCACCAGTAGGTGATGCACCTCCAGCTGGTAGTATTAGAGCTGCTGCTCACGGTGATATCAATCTTATTACTATTTTAATGGGAGCTACTGCGAGTGGACTGCAACTACTTGATAGAGATGGTGAGTGGTTAGATGTGAATACTAAAGAAGGTCAATTAGTAGTGGATTCAGGTGATATGTTAAGTCGTATTACTAATGAAATCATTCCTGCCACTATTCACCGAGTGATTAATCCAGATGATAGTGGAAGTGAAAGATACTCAATGCCATTCTTTGTTCATCCAAATCCTGAGGCGATGTTAGAGTGTATTCCAAGTTGTGTTGGTGATGGGGCTAAGTATCCACCAATTTCTGCTCACGAAGCTCTTATGCAGCGTTTAGAAGAGATTGGTTTAAAGTAAGTAAGCCTTAATAAAACTAAAGATATTTAAGTACTTAGGCCCTCATATGAGGGCCTTTTTTAATTGATTTTTCTGAATAATGTATAAATAACACTCAGTTTAATTCATATTTAACAATCCTCATTGACAGAATTTTTCTTAAATAGATAAGTTATCGTTATTAGATTTATTTTTAACCTTTAAAGGAGAGATATATGAAAAGTATTTTATTAGTTTTAGTAATTGCATTTGGTGCTAGTGCTCAAATGATCGACGCGCAAACAATGACAAAGAAAACAAGCTTTAGAATTTCATCGATTGCAGATTTTGGTTCACGTGTTTATTACAATTGTGACTCAGTTGAAAATCAAGTTGAATCTCTAATGGAAAGATTTGGAGCAACGAATGTTAGTGTTAGATGTAGTGGTGGATTAAATCCTTGGGGTGGATTTGCTACTGAAGCTTTTGTAACTCTTAGCATGGATGTAATGGTAAGTGATGCAAATGGTGCAATGAGAGGAGAGTATCAAACTGTTAAGGTAAACTCTTTTGATAATTGTCATCTTTTAAAAGAAGTTGTGGATAATACTCACGGACTTTTTGATGTACAGGATCTAGATTATACTCGTCGTTGTACTCGTACAAATGCACGTTTTAAATTAGTTGGTTCTTTTTTAAAATAATATAATTTCCACGGGCTTGCTCTCTCTTAGAGAGCAGGCTTATTTAAAGTATCTCTTATAACCAATTCCAAATCTTATATTATTATCATTAGAATTTTGTTCAGAACCATCTTCAAACTCAACATCTGTTCTTAAATTTTCAAAAGCAAATTCAAACATCATATCAGCATTACGATTCACTGGAAGTACTAGCGCAGTCTTAGTTATAGGTAGAATCACTGCCTGACCACTAGAGGTCTGGCCTGAGGTATCAAGATTGACTTGTCCAATTCCAAAACCTATTCCCAGCATAACTCTAGCATTATAAAACTTTTGAATCTTATCAAAGTAATAGCGTGCTTCACCAATAGTTAAGAAGCGGGTACTCACAAGTGATGCTGCATCTACATTAATGACTTCTTGAGCATAACGAATCCCACCAGCGAGTGCATAATTGCGAGCAAGTTCTTTCTCCACTATTCCTTCAAAGATGATTCCTCCACGTTGTGCCGGTGAAGACTCAGAACCACTAGTTGATTCACTAACTCCTCTTAAAAGTGAGGTGTGAAAAGCCAGAGAGATACGAGGGCTGTAGAGTTCGGCCTTAACATACTTTTGTTTAACAGCTTCAGGAGTAAGTGCCCAAAGGTATTCCTTAGTATCATAGAAGGTTACGATCTCACCTTTACGAAAGGGGATTTCAGTATAATTATTATTAATTTCCCATTGGGTGAATTCACGTGTAACAGAGATGGCCTTGGCGATAATAGACACATCATTGGAGGTAAAAGTCGCTTCCATTCCACGAGCAATCCCATCTTTTTTACCCTTGCGAGTAACAAATGTTTGTCCTGTATTAGAAATACCCTGAATGATAACTAATTCATAAGCTGCTAATTCCAAGCAGAATAGTAGGGTAATAAGACTTACAACAATCCTTGTCATGATAATATTGTAATTGATTTACTAAAATTCACAAGTTTTAGTTTTCAACAAATGAAGGGAAGTTTCCATTCTGAGTATCATCAACTGAACTTGCATCAGTACTCATGTTCTCAGCATCAATATTGTACATACCGTGAATAATTCTTGTTCCCGTTCCAGGATTATTTTCATGGAAACTAAACCACATAACAGGTTCGGTAGAGTCCTCAGTTCCCGCAGTAGACGTACTATCTGTATGGCCAACTAAGAAATTGAAAATAGGGGTTACTGAAATACTTCCAAGCGATGTTGAATTAAGATCTATGGTTGGATTCTCATTCAAGGCAGGAGAAGTTAAATTAGTCGTACTTGAATTATAGGCCCCTAATACAGGATCACTTGAAAAACTCACAGGATCACCATTAATAAGCCTAAAGAGGTGGGCCTCTCTTGGAATACCACTTCCATCAGCACTTGCTGAAGTTGCTCTATGATCTGCATTCGTAGTTAGCGCCAAAATCGCGATACCATCTTCAGAAGGGTGACCAACAATTTTAACTTCTTCTATACCTGGCTGAGCGAGGTAATTACTTGAAGAAAAAGTAGTCGTCGCTGCATAAGAGGCGATACCACCACCATCAAAAACTGCAGCACTTAAATACTCAAGTCCAGTCACATTATTTTGATTAATACATGCAATATAAACATCATCATTTAGGCCAGAGCTAATTGAGATACCGTAAATCTCTTCAGATCCAGTGAATGTAAAGACATTGGATACATTATCAACAAGTGAGAATGAGCTATCAACTCTAAAGACATTTAAATTACCACTAGAGTTCTTTGATCCAATAATTACATTTCCACTAGAGTCGATGGCACTTGCTACTTCTTGGTTAACAGACCCAGCACCGGCCACCGGTTGTGAGCTTGCAACAAAGTTTGTCATATCAAGACTAGCATTTCCACCAAAGTATAAATTTAAAGAAGAGGTAGCAGCATAAGGCACATACCATCTATCATTAGCGGTATCGATAACAATTTGACCAATATTAACTGAGATTCCACCAAAGTCAGAATAATCACCATTAGCAGGTCCATCAATAGTTACACTTGTTCCGCTTACACTTATATCAAACTCTTCAGCAATAGAAGTATTGGCCAGTAATTGAGTTTGTAGATCACTGGCCGCAGTTATATTATCTACACATGAACCAGCACAGTAATTAACCACAGCAGTAGTTCCATCCGCCATATTAAAAGTAATAGAGTCCGCTGGAACTGCACCTGAGTGTCCAGCAAAACTTACGATCAGATCAGCGTTTCCAGTAGTACTAAGAGATGTATTCCCATCTGCTGGCTCACTAGAGACCATATCATTTGAGTCACCTGAACCATTAAAGAGACCACCGTAATTAAAGCTTAATTTATCATCAGAGATATCAATTCTTCTCACACGAACTTGTGGAGCACTGGTTACTTGATCAGTAACTTTATAAGCTACATATAATGAGCTTCCATCAATACCACTCATTGATAATTGAGTAGGGATGTCTGAAGTCTTAGCTGGCTCTTCTGAGTTAAATGCAATCTCATGAACTTCTTCAATTTGTTTTTCACCTGCTGTGCTTGAGCGTTGAAATTTTTGAACACGTATTGTCGTTCCAGAAGTCGTTGCGTGATAAAGAGTATCATTTGTTTCATCATACCAAGTGGCCAATTCATTTCCTGAATAACCTGCAACATCTAATTGAGCAGGGAAGGCCTTGATATTTTGATATACTTTAAATGATCCTGCAAAAGTTCCTGAACTAGCACTACTACAATCATTCGGGTTACCACCATCATCACCTAAACAAATTCTAAGGTGAACATTTGTTCCCGCTGGAATTCTTGGGTTCGGTGTCCAAGTAATATTCTCTGAAGAGGAATTACCTGTATCATTTGCATTAGAAATACTTACCCAACTTCCATTAGGATTGGTATTTCCACTGGTATAATTTTCATTAGGGGCACAGGCCGCAATTGTTCCAATACAATATTGCCATTGCCATGTAACATTATCACCATCAATAACACTTGCATCAGTGTATACTGGAGGATCAACTTCAAATGGATATCCAGAGAAGACAATAATATCACTTCCTGCAGTAAGTGTACTATCACTAGGAGAGAGAGTAACATCTGTACTATCAGCAAATTGTGGAACTGGATTATCATTATTAACGACAATTGTGAATGTTCCATCTGTTGTAGAATTATCAACTGTAAGTGAGTCAGTTATTTCAATTATATCAGCAATAATATTAACTGTTCCACTTGTGGCAGCACTACCATCAACAGCCCATTCAGGAATTTTAAAACAGCTTTCAATGTCCACATAACCAGTACTTTCACCAGCAGGAACAGAGTAGCTTGCAGTCACATCATTAAGAGGAACCACAAATGATTCACCACCTGAAACACCATTGGTCATACGCAGTGAAATTTGTAAATTATCTCTTTCATTATCTTTAACAATGGTATGAACCTTAATATAGTCATTTTCAGAGACAGTCGCAGTTGAAGTATCAAGTACAGCACCACTTACGGTACAAGTCGCATCACTAACTTCAACATATGAATTGATTTGTGAAGTGGTTGTCACTTGTGTTTGAACTGTAGCATTGGTTTGAACTTCATCAACAGCAATGGTCCAGCTAACTTGATTTGATTCTTGAATATTTCCTGGTGCAAAGCTTGATCCAGCATCTCTTACAAAAGCTTTAAGGTTATAAGTACCAGCTTCAATTGGCTCATTAGTTGTTGTATTAAATGCGTTCACACCAACTTCACAAACATAGACAGTATCATAACCACTAGAAGGGGTAGCACTACCTGCAGTTTTAGCAGTTCCACTTTCTTGGTAACAATCATTTACTGAAAGGGCACTGGTTCCATCAAGATCTTGATAACTTGATTCTGTTGATTTCTTGATTTGAAAAATTACTTCTATATTATCTTCACCGTGAGTAGTTGAAGCACCTACCGAGTAAGTTTCAAAGTCTTTAACATTGATAACAACTCTGGCAGTATTATCTGTATCGTCTGCACCTACTGTATAGTCACCATCACCATTGGCATCAACTGATTGAGTAAGCTCACAACCTGTAACATTTAAGGCCTCATCTGTTAGACCAACACAATCAAGGGTATGTGTTCCATCATCTTTAGCTGAAATCTTTGGAGTCGAGTTCTTAGGCAGAACACTTAACGCCCATTGCTTTTGTTCAACTAAAGTCGATGTACCTTTCTTAAATGTTTTAAAGGTAACAGTTCTCGATTCTCCTACTTGATCACTCACAAGGTTTTGAGCAACTAGAGCAGAAGTCACACAGACTTGGTTAGAACCATAATCAAGGCTAGAAGCTATAATTTGACCATTAATATCCATTGAATAATCAAGATCACTAGTTCCGTCACCGTCTTTATCATAATCATCTACCGTAACACAAAGACCAGCTGGGCTAAGTGAATTAAGGGTTGTAAATGATTGATCAAGGTATCCAAAGCTTGCGTAGTCAACACCATCAATATTGATAAGGGTATTACTAAAAGCTGGACTCGCACTTGAAATAGTTGGAAGATCAGGATCCACCACATTCACAATCCAAATATGGGTATCATAGATAACTGTAGGATCAGTTAATTGTGTGATAATTAATTCAACAGTATGAATACCTGAACCAAGATCATTGGCCGGATCAAGTGTATAAGTTAGAAGAAATGGATTTGGACTTCCTAAGAAAGTCGTTGGTCCACTTACTGCGATTGAGTTTACATACCAAGTATAAATACCCGTTTGACTATCATCGTTTTGAATATCCATAGTGAAAGTTTCACTGGTATCATTTGATGGAAAAGTAACAGCACTTGAAGCTGGACTTGGATTAACTAATTGAGGAGTTGCTTGAGCTCCAACTTGTACCGTCCAAGAAACAGAGTCTAATTGAGTACCTCCGTCTTGATCTAAGACAACACATTCAATAACATAACTACCAGCAAGGTTAGGGGTAGAAGCTGTTGGCGGTAAAAAGTTATAAGTTAAAGTATTTGTTGCGACTGCATCAGAAGAAAAGTTATAAACTGAACTTACTGATGAAGTGAATCTTAAATTCCATTGAGTTGAATATCCAAAATTATAAACATCACTAACAGAAACACTGTGCTCAACCGGATTATCTCCAAGTGTTAAAGTATAAGAGTTAGTAGGTGTTTTACTTTTGATAAATACAGTATTAGTTGAAGCACTTCCAATTACCGGAACACACTTTCTCTGTGTGGCATTGAAAGCTTCATTATTTCCACACTGAGTTTCTTTTTGCACAGGTAAACATGCTGATACAAACATCATTGTGAACATAATAAATAGTGAAAATTGTTTCTTAATAAAATCCATTTATTTCCTAAACCTCATCTCTTTATCGGGTAATTAATCATCAACCTTTAAAAATTGATGAGAATTACTAATACTATTTTCTCATTAACTGAGTATTAGAGTAGGAATAGACATTGAATCTGTGTAATATTAGATGTTTAGGTGGTGTTTTAAGCTTTATGTGAGTTAGTGAAAATGGGTGAATTGACCTATTTTATTGTCAGTATTCTAAGATAAGTACTGAAAAAAAGGGTACTCAGAGAAACTAATAAGTATAATTAATGGCCTTTAACACTCCACCCATTGAAGAAGAACATGTATTAAATCCACCAATAACTTCTGTGGTACAAGTTCCATAATCAATAGCGGCCACACCTAATTGTCCACGAGAGTTATTACCCCAACAGAGAAATTCATTATTGGCCCCATAATCATTAGTAGGAGCACTATACTTAGGCATCGCACAGGTTGCAAAAGCACCACTATGCAGTTCAATATCATCATAGGCCTCAAAGTCAGTTCTCACCATAGAGTAGGCGTGATTCATTTCAAAGTTTAAACGCACTCCACGGTTTTCAAAATTTGTGAGCCAACCATATTGATAATAAAAATTATTAGTTCCATCATTATCTGGATCTAAGTAGTAATTATACAAGTATGAATTTGAATTAATACTAAATGAGTCTTTACCAATGGAACTCATCTTTTTAGCAAAGTTACATAAAGATGAACCTCCTGAACTAGCACATCTCTGACCTGTACCAGAGGCATAAACATCTGCGAGGTCAGCAAATACCACTCCATTATAAGTGGTTCTAAATGGAGGTAGGAGAGTGGAGTTATCATAAAATGTTCCTGTAAACCATTTACTCCAACCAATATTATTTAAGAGTCCAAAGTCATACATCGTTCCACTATCACCAGTATTAGAGCCAGTTAATTTATTTGTTCCCCAACAACGGATGTGTTTTTTATTAACTGTATTATTATCTAAGTAGTAACGTGAATAAACACCACAACCAAATGAGACACCAGCTGAGATATCAGTGGCCTTATTATAAACTTGCACATGTTGATTTCTAGCAACATTTAAATTTAAATTTTCAAAGCCTGCACTAGTAGAACTATACGGTGTGTTCAGTGCCTGATCACCAACGGCCGAGCGATGTCCATCTGCTTCAAGTACTCTATCATTAGGAGAGTCTCCATCTAATAAAGAGCGACGGCCAATCATATCTGTATTATTTGATCGCTTCACTGAAACAGAATTTACTATATTAGCTTCAGTGTACATATTCACATCACTATCATTAGCACTAAAGCGATTAACTCGCCCAAGACCTAATTGTCCATGAACATTTCGCCCCCAACAACGAACATTATAAGTTGAGAGATTACTGAACTGAACACATGTATGATAAGTTCCAATCGCAATATCAGTTATACTACTTTGAAAGTTAAACCAATTGGATTTAAAAGTATCGTTAGCAACTTCACCGGCTTCATCTCCAATGTTTTCTGAAGCACCATTACCAAGTTGTCCATAAATACCATAACCCCAACATCCAAATTCATCATTTGTTCGCTTAGCACAAGCATGATAGGCACCCATTTCAAACATTTCTATATTAGTCATATTCACTGAACCAAGCGCTAGCCCCATATCAGTTATCTCATCTCCAATTGGGCCAGTATTTCCTTCAGAGTCATCTAGACCTAAAATTCCAAAACGGTTTCTTCCCCAACACTTAACAGTACCTGCATCTTTAAAAAAGGCACATGTACTCTCTAGAGCAGCGTGAATGCTTTCAATTTCATCATCTGTTCCAAAGTCAACTGTGATAAGATTATCTCCCATTTGAACGGGGTCTGTTCCGATCTGTTGTGTATCACCACGTCCTAATTGGCCGTAATTATTTCTTCCCCAACACTTAACTTGATTTGTCGCTAAGAGCACACACGTATGATAGCCACCGAGAGCAATATCGATGGCATAATGAGGAGCACCTGTATCAAAACTCGTTCCTAGATCAATGACCTCATCTTGATCATTAACTGAATCCAGTGACGAATCACCCCAAGTCGCATCGGCTATACCTTTACCTAATTGGCCATAAGTATTGTCTCCAAAACAACTTACTTGTCCTCTAAAAATAGTACAGGAATGACTTCTCACATCGTCAGCGGTTCTTGATGCATGAACAGATGTTTTAATCTTCATATCAGGAACTGTTAAATTATGTGCAAGGGCGTAAGATGTTACACCATAACTTGAAAGATAATTTATATCTTGTAGGTTTGTTACATTTACTGTGATTTGATCATATTGTCTAAAATCACCCATTGTGTACTGATCAATATTTAAGCTCGTTGAATAATTAGTGGAAGAGCTTAAACTAAGGGTTGCTCCTAAAGTAAAGTCTGGTGCACTTGTATTATGTCTATAGGAACCATTAATAGTATAATCAAAGCTCGCAGAAACTTGGGTAATATTAGTACCCACCATAACATTGTATTCATCAGATGCAATAAACGTTAACTCATCTAAACTCGCTTGATACTCAGGTAGTGTTTGTGGAAAGCTTGGTAAACCATCTAATGATAAATATACATATGATGAATCATCATCACTAAAGGTGATTGAATTATTTCCAGGGCTACCAATATCTGCCGCGGTATTATTACTTAAGCTTAATGTGATCGTTTCATCTTCCTCATAGCGATAGTCTTCATGGATTTTAACGATAAATTGCACATCTCCATTTGAATATCCAGCAGGGTAGGTCATCACAATTTTGCCATTATCTTCATATGCAGCATAAACCGAATCCATCCCAGCACCAGTTGAAATATCAAAGCGATAATCACCAGTCATAAATTCTGTCGGATCACTTACCACTGGCTCATAAGTCATATCTCCTGATACCAGCACTTCAAATTGGATATCTTCTCTTTGAAAGAGAGGTGAGATATTTACACTATAAGTAACATCATTATAAGTATAAGTTCCTGAGTGAATATTTGTTCTCGTTCCAGGAGTTCCCTCCGGCTCATTAGTGGTATCACTAGTGATGGTAATCTGTGAGAGACTCTCATCATCATTAATCTGTAAGAAGGCCACATTATTAGCAAGCCCAGAAGAGTCTGTTGAAGTATTAACTGGGGCAGTTGCACCACTAATCTGTTCTAGTTCAATCGTTAATTTCTCAGTACCTTCATAATAAAGATCATTGGCAATCTCAATCGGGATATAATCAACATCCTGACCAGCTGGGATTTTAATATAAAATTCTTTTACAATATTGCTAGTGTATTTTAATGACGGAAGATAAGCAGGCCTCACCTCAACTGTGCCCGCAACTTGTTCAGCAATTAATAGTCCAGAATAATTAGTATTAATATAAGTACTCACAGCACCAGCAGTTGCAGTGTCGGTACAGGCACCACAAATACTACCAACAGGTATTGTATAATTAATTCCATTTACATCTTGAATATCAAATGAACCAGAGTTTCCTGCACTGATAAAAGTTAATACACTGGCCGCATTATTCGGATCAGCTACACTGTCTTTACGAGATAAAATCATAGTTGCACTAAAACCAGATTGGATAACATTAAGGCCTAATTCCGTTTCATTATAAAGTAGTCTTGGAAAGAGGGGAACACTGGCCCCACTTGAATCAGAGATAACACCGCGAGAGCGATTATACACACTAGAAGCTTCAGAATTAGTCTTACTTAAAGTGTCTAAAATATTAAAGTCATTTTCATCTGCATATCCCAATGTTCCATCAGGGTCATTACTAATGATAACTTTATAATCAACTTCCGCTTCAGAGAAGTTTGAAAGATAAATAGGGATTGAAATAACAGCAGTAGTATCTGTTTGAGGCTCAATACGAGCATAATTTTTTTGTACAAATTGTGCTCTTGGAAGTGAGTGAACATCTTTAATATTTACCGCCGCTTGATCTTTACTGGCATCAATACTAGTACCACCAGTTGTTCCGGTGATCGTTACTCTAAAGCGCTCATCTGTTCCAAGCTCATAGAGATCATCGTTTAATAAATTAAAAGAGATCACACTTTGAGTTGATCCAGCTGGAATAGTGATTGTAATGGTATTACCAGTTATTTGTTGATCAAGGTCTGTGTCAAGAATCCTAGGACGTGGTTTAATATCCACATAATCTGTGCCATTTTTATGAAAAGCATAGAGCTCATATCTTATGTATCCATTGGCGTGATTATTGATTTCATTGACAAGATTATCACAGACCGCTTCAATATTTATTCCTGTAATATCTGCAGCAGTAATACTTTCTGTTCCTACATTGGCACCGGTATCATCATTAAAATCTAGATCAATACTACCAGTGGTTGGAACCCCAGAGAAGGTGATTCGATAAGAGCTGGAAGTACCTACTTGTGCACTACTAGCGATATTATCCATTCCATTATTACTAACTTGCGCAAGGTTTTTATGAATAGAGTCGTAGTCAAAAATACTGGCACACTTACTACCACATGTATCATTTGTATCCCACTTATCTTCAACAGTAAGGGTGATATCAATATCATTGGCTGAAGGATGATCAAGTGTGATCGGTATATTAACACTATCTCCTTCAAACTTATCAAAGTATGCATCAAAGCCAGATCCGGCCACTCCACCAAGAGCTACTGTAGGAGCTGCTTGAGCATCAGTGATGGTAATTGTTTCAGTGCTCGTTCCAAGACTATATTTAGTCGCATTTGCACCTATAGTAATAATAATTGTTTCACTACCTTCAAAAAGGTCATCATCTGGAATATTAAAATTAACATCCACAGAATTTGTATTCTTTAAAAGAATAACACTTCCACTGGCCAGGGTATGATCCTCACCACTAGTACTGGTTCCACTAATGGTATAGTTAATAGGAACATTAAAACCTGAAACCTCTCCACCTTGATACTGCATGGTGAGAGTTCCACTACTACCCTCAGTAATAGTATTACTAGAAACAAGTAAATCAAGTACTGGAGGAGTGGTATTATCCACAATATCTATAATCTGATTTGTGATTGAACCAAAGGCCTTGTCTTCAGCACTGGTTAGAGAAAGAATAAAATTCTCAGTTGGTTCAAGCGTGGTATCTGCATCAATGGCAATACTAAATGTATCAGTGGTTACCCCTGCAGGAAAAGTTCTATTTAAAACTGCAGCTTGAGAAGGTGCAAAGGTATAATCAGATGAGCTTGTCGTGACTTCACTAAGGGTGATGACATAAGGCTGTGCACTTTCAGAAACTTTATCCGTTGTAAGTGTAACTACAAGCGAGTTACCTTCAATAACTGTTTGAGTCGATTCTGAGAAAGTCAGAACTGGTAAAGCACTGGCCTCACGAATCGTTATCTCTAGGGTGGTACTAGCATTAAGACTGGCCGTACCTGAACTTACACCTGTAAGAGTCAGATAAATAACTTCTTCATCATCAAAAGGTGCATCATTATAAGTGAGAAAACTAGAGTTACTAGTTAGCTCTCCTGCATTCACAGTAAATGTTCCTGAGGCCGCAAGATTATGATCACTACCAATTGTGGCCGAATCAGCGGGAGCAGTACTTATGGTATAACTAACTACTATGTCTTCATCCGATGGATTATTTAATTTTACTGGGATCGTAAGGATTGAACCTTCAGAGACTTGGTAAGCGCCAAGGCTAAATCCAACTTCTACTGCAGCTTCATCATCATTAATATTTATGGTCGTGCTACTTGGTGCACCAGCATTTAATCGACTATCAGGATTAAGTGTTACAGTAATTGTTTCACCGACATCTCTGAAATTATCATCGATAGGAATGATATCAAAAGTCTTGGTTTGATTTGCACCTTGATCTTTTAAAAAGGTTAAGCGAGTTGTACTAACACGATAATCAGCTGCAAGGGTTGCTGTGCCTGAAAAATCTAGGTCGACAAAAGTATCTTCATCAACATTATCATCAAGAGTTACTGATACAGTACAGGTAGAGCTTACCAGGTTTTCATCAATACTCGCACAAGTTCCTGTGATACTCACATCATTACTTAGTCCACTGCCTTCAGTAACATTAATTGTATGAGATTGTCTTAGGGTATAAGTTGCAAGATCACCTGCATCTAAATCTAGCTCCGCCAGTGGAGTGGTATTTACTGAAGTAATTGTGACCACTAGACTCTCATTAATTTCAGCATAACTATCTGACTTGGCACTAAATTGAATAGTTTTAAATGCCGTCTCTGCAGGTAGGATGACTTTGGTTGGAAGCGGACTTCCTGGGGTTGAGACAGTTGGGTTTGTGATATCGTAATCACTGGTAAAGTCATCAAGGTTTGCAGTTCCAGAATAGCTTAAATTATAGGTAATTGCTCTTTTAGAAACGTCAGGTGTTACAGAGAAATTTAAATCAACACTTGCACCTTCAACAATTCCTGAAGAGGTACTATTGGTTCCATTAACAACATAGGTAATGGGTGGAGTTTCATCTTCGCGAATTTCAACTTGATGAGTAGCATAGTCACGAATAAAGAACTCACCACCAGTTGGTTCAACTATTTTAAAGGTCATTGTTTCATCACCTTCATAAACGGAATCATCTAAGAAGTTGATATAAAAATCAAAAGTTCTTTGGAGTGGGGGAAAGGTCACAGTAAAAGTTGGGTTTGAAGTTGCTGACATAGTAATAACATTGCCATCTTCATCAGTGATGCTTGCAATATCATTTTGATCAGCACTTGAAATATCTTCTAATAATTGAATGGTAACTGTTAATGCTTCAGAGTCATCACCAACTCGAAAGAGTTTAGTTTTTAAAGGTTCAGTTGCATATTCAAGACCGAGATTTTGTTCACGACGAAAGCCAATAAAAATTTTATCATCGTTAATATCAAAAAGATTTGATTGGGCATTTTGATTTGCTCCGCTATCTTCCACAGCAGTTTGCTCAGCGACATTACATCCCTGCAAAATTAAAAGCAAAATTCCCAAAACAATTTTTATCATATAATTACAAAACCCTTGTCTCCCAATAAGTCTTTTCGGAAACTTATCTACTTATTTTAACGCGATTCTTCATAGTTGAGTAATGCACTTTTGTTAACGTGCTTTTTCAGGTACTTACAGGGATTAGGGGAAAATTGTTTAGGAGCAAATGACCCAAATATTTGACGCTTTACTCGGGATAAATTAGCGTTTTATCATAACCATGGAATGAGGGTTAAAAATGTTCAATATCTTAAAAAATACAAAAAATTCAGAGCAGACTAAGAAGGCCAAAATTATTGCCCTTTTAAATCAGAAAGGTGGAGTAGGAAAAACCACTATGGCCTATAATGTTGCCCATGCTTTAAAAGAGCAAGGTAAGAAAGTTCTCTGTATTGATATGGACCCTCAGTATAATTTTTCTTCTCTTTTTGGATTCACTCCTAATGAAGATAGTTTTTGTATTCATCAATTATTGGTGAATTCTGTAAAAGAATTAAGGCCAATGCATGTTGGGGCACTTTTATCAGAGGTAATGCTTGAAACTGAAAAGGGAATTGATCTCATTCCCGCGAGTCAAGATCTTTCAGGTTTTGAATTAACAGTTGCTGGTATTAATTCACCAAGACAATTGATACTTAAAAAGTTTATTGAAAAAAATGCACTTGATGAAAGGTATGATTATATCGTTATTGATGGGCCACCGACTTTAGGTTTATTAGTAGTGAATATCCTTTGTGCTTGTGATGGTGTGCTCTTTCCATTTATTCCAGATGCTTTTAGCGAGCAAGGATTAAAAAATATTCAAAATGTTTTAGAAGATATTGAAGATATGGGTATTATTAAAACTCCAAAAGTTTTAGGTTATATACCTAATCTTTTTGAAACGAGAAGAAAGCAAGCACGCAATGATTTTGATGATATTCAAAGCCACTTTAGCGATGCACATGTTTTTACTCCTTTTAATAATAAAGCTCACTTTGCTAAAAGTATGGCCAATAAGAAATCAGTTTTTGATTATACAGCAAAAGATTATAAAGAATTACAAAGTCAGTTTTTACATATGACTGAACATATTGAGAGCCAATTAAATTAGAAGAATAATACTTAGGTAAAATAAAATGAAAAAGAAAAATCCATTATATGTTGTAAAAGGTCAAGATGTAGAAGCTGCTGAAGGTTTCTTAGATCTATTAGTAAAAAAATTCAATCTTGAGCCACTTTTAAGTGTTCTAAAAAACTTATTAGAAATGTTAATGGAGATGGTTCAAAGTTATGCCATGTTTAAGGTGGTAAAAGATTTTGTGGATCATATCGTTAAAAGATTAGAGCTCTTTCAAAAATTCTCCGTATAACTAGCGACCTCTTTGCTTTTTTGGCATCAACTCTTCATTGCTTTCTAGATCAAGCTTCTCTGTCGGTGCTGCCGCTTTAAGTTTTACATTATCTTCTAGATTGGGACTCTGAAGAGATTTTTGAGGAGACTTTTTAGGCTTTTCAAAATACTTTGCTTCCAGATTGAGCACAGCATTTTTGGGAAGGCTTACTTCAACTCGATCCCTTTTTTTTAGTTCAGGATTATTGGATTCAATAATTTGATCTTTAGGAATGAAGGCCTCTCGCTTTAATAGTTCTAATTCATTATTAATTTTACTTTCATCCCAGCTCTTATTAGCAATACTGCCTAATAAGGGATAAGAAATAAGAGAGATAAGTAGAATAAGCTTTTCTAAATTCATAGCTTTATGATACAAGGCAAATCATGAAAAGCCTAGATTTACAAACCGCATCATATGATTATGATCTTCCGGCCAATTTGATTGCTGAGAGGGCACTAGACCAAAGAGATGAGTCTAAGCTTCTAATATATGATGAGGCACGCGATGAAATTACCCATGAAGTCTTTAAAAATATTCATCAATATATACCAAGTGAATCTTTAATTATTCTCAATCAAAGTAAAGTTTTTCCATGCCGTTTTCTCGCTCATAAAGAAACTGGTGGTAAAGTGGAAGTTTTTGTACTCTCGCTTATGCCTATTGATGAAAAATACGAAGTAATGCTCAGAAGTAGTGGGAAGAAAAATATAGGTGATCAGTATTTTTGTGATGAATTAGTTTTTACTTTAGTAGATAAAAAACATGACTCATTTATGGTTAAAATTAATCTTAGTCATGAAGAGTTTATTAAAAAGCTAGATAGTTTAGGCCAAATTCCTATTCCTCCTTATATTCGCGATGGTATTGCAGATGAATTGGACAAGGAACAGTATCAGACCATTTACGCTAAAGAGCTTGGCTCAGTTGCTGCACCAACCGCAGGACTGCATTTTACCAATGCTGTTTTTGAAAATTTAAGTACTAAAAATATTGATAGAGACTTTGTGACCTTACATGTTGGGGTTGGAACTTTTAAACCAGTTAAAACAGATAATATTTTAGAACATCAAATGCATAGCGAGACTTTTGAGGTTGCTAGCTCTGTGGTGAATAAATTAAATACTAAAAAAGATAGTATCTTTGCGGTAGGGACGACTTCTTTAAGGGTGTTAGAAAGTATCTTTTCTGAAAATGAATTTAAAGATCTTGGAGTCAGTGACACGGATATATTTCTCTATCCAGGTAAGAGTGTAAAATCTATAAGTGGACTTATTACTAATTTTCATCTGCCTAAATCAACTTTGATTATGCTTGTCTCAAGTTTGGTGGGAAGAGAGAAAACATTAGAACTGTATAAGATCGCCGTTGAAAATAAGTATCGTTTTTTCTCTTATGGAGACAGTATGCTGATATTAAGAGATCCCAAAAAAGTACAAGAGGCAAGGCAATGAACTTTTATGAATTAGAGGCAACAAGTGGTAATGCACGTGCCGGAAAAATAAAAACCGCTCACGGTGAAATTGAAACGCCTATCTTTATGCCCGTAGGAACAAGGGCCAGTGTTAAATCTATTTGGCAACATGAGTTAGTTGAAATGAACGCCCAAATAATTTTAGGCAATACTTATCACCTTTATCTTAGACCTGGTCATGAACTCATTGACCAAATGGGTGGTTTACATAAATTTATGAATTGGCAAAGGCCTATACTTACTGACTCTGGTGGATTTCAAGTCTTCTCACTGGGTGATCTTAATAAGGTGACTGAAGAGGGAGTGGAGTTTCAATCTCATATAGATGGCTCACGTCATATGCTTAGCCCTGAAAAGTCCATGGAAATTCAAAAAGCTCTTGGCAGTGATATTGTAATGATCTTTGATGAGTGTCCTGCCCTGCCGGCCAGTAAAGAAAGACTACGAGAGAGTATGGAGCTTACGCTTCGCTGGGCAAAGAGGTGTAAGGACTATCCATTACAAGCTCATCAAAATCTCTTTTCAATTGTTCAAGGTGGTCTTCATATTGATTTAAGAACAGAGTGCCTAGAGAGATTAATGGAATTAGATTTTCCAGGCTATGCCCTTGGTGGTTTAAGTGTGGGAGAAAAGAATGAAGAGATGGTGGAGTTCTTAAATAACTTCACTCCAAAGATGCCAAAGCATAAACCACGTTATTTAATGGGAGTAGGTAAGCCACTTGATATTTTAAATGGTATTCGTGCTGGTATTGATATGTTTGATTGTGTGTTGCCAACCAGAAATGCACGCAACGGTCAATTTCTTACTCATCGTGGTCCATTAAATATTAAAAAAGAGCGCTTTAAATTTGATGAACTTCCTCCAGATGAAAATTGTGAGTGTAAAGTTTGTAAAAACTATTCACGCTCATATATTCGTCACCTTTTTAATGTGGGTGAATACCTGGCGGGACAGATGATTAGTTATCATAATTTGCATTTTTATTTAAAAATGACACATGATGCACGCGAGGCCATTAAAGCGAATAAGTTTGACGAATATTATAAAGAATTTTATAAAAATTATACTTCAGGTGAATTTCAAAATTAGGAGAATTCTATGTTAGGTCTTTTTATTTCTAACGCATATGCACAGGAAGCTGCTGGTGCAGCACAACAAAATCCAATCGTTTCTTTTATTCCAATGATCGCAATTGGGTTTGTAATTTATTTTTTAATGATCAGACCACAGAATAAGAAGCTTCAAGAAGAGAAAAATTATATTGCAGCACTTAAAAAAGGTGATGAAGTATATACAAAGTCTGGTTTAATCGGAAAGATTCACGGATTAACTGAGAAAATAGTAACTCTAGAGCTTGAGGGCGGAACAAAAGTAAAAATGTTACGTGGCACAATAGCTGGTCCTGCAACTCAATTATTTGAGGATACTACAGAGAAGAAATAATTATGTTTGGACTTGGAATTGGCGAAATTGCCGTCATTTTATTTATTGCTTTAATTTTTATTGGGCCAAAGAAATTGCCAGGACTCGCTCGTGGTCTTGGTAAAGGAATTCGTGAATTCCAAAACGCAGCACGTGGTATCACTGATACAATTAATGAACCAGTGCAAAATATAAAAAATCAGGTGAGTGAAACCAAAGACCAAATCATGAGCAATCAAAGCACTGGAACAATGGATCAACCTCAAGTCAATGCTCAGATTGATGATGAGTTTGGAGATGTTTCACCGGATCATAATTCAGATAGCAAAAACTCTTAAAAATCTTTTTAAATACTTGATTGCACACGTGGGTAAAATACCATAGAATTTAACGTGATTTTAAAATCTTAAATATTTAAAAAGGTGAAATTAATGAATCGCAGTTGGTGGTATCGCTTATCTTTCTTACTATTCCTCTTTATCGTTTCGGTCATGGCCGTTATCCCTACGTTCTTTGGATTCAATCCTGAGACAAGTAACTTTCCTGTAAAGTCGAAAATCAATCTTGGTCTCGATCTTCAGGGGGGATTATACATGGTTCTTGGGATCGACTTTAAAAAGGTTTATCGTGATGAACTTATTAATAATATGAAAAAAGTTAATGGCTTATTAAGCGATGAAGGGATTCAGTCGAGTGTTGGTAAATTAAAACTTGATAATCTAGAGGATCCACATCATGAGTTAAGCATTACTAATGCTGATCAAGTAGAGGCTGCAAAAGCGAAGATTAAAGAGTTCTATGGTTATGTTCTACGTTTTACTAATGAGTCGGGAACAACTTTAGAATATGCTCTTGGCCGCGACTTTATTCGTGAGATTGAAGAAAATGCAGTAAAAAAATCAATTGAAGTTATTCGTAACCGTATCGATGAATTCGGTGTAACTGAGCCTGAGATTGTTTCTCTTGGTGATGATAGAGTTGTTGTGCAATTACCGGGTGTAAAGGATATCGAAAGAGCTAAAGAGCTTATCGGTAAAACTGCCAAGCTTAGCTTTAAATTAGTAAATGAAGAAGTTACAACTGCAGAATTAACTAATTATATGGAAGAAGCTAAAAAAGAAGGCATTGAATATAAGAGAGGCGAAAGGTTCTCAGAATATGTTTTAAAGTTTAATCAAAAACTTGGTGATAAGATTCCTGCTGGCTACGAAGTTGTTTTCAAAAAGATTCTTAATCCTGCCACAAATGAAGTTGAACAACTTATTCCATATGTTGTTGAGCAAAGTGCAAGTGTAACAGGTGAAGATCTTCAAGATGCTACAGTGAGAATTGATCAGCAAAATAATCAACCATATGTTGGAATTACTTTTAAGCCACGTGGAGCTAAGCTCTTTGAAAAAGTTACTGGTGATAATGTTGGTAAAAGACTAGCAATTATCCTTGATGGAAATGTTTATTCAGATCCAGTTGTTCAGGCCAGAATTGGTGGTGGAAATGCACAGATTACTCTGGGTGCTGGTAATTATAATGATCTCTTAAAAGAGGCTCGTGACTTATCGCTTGTTTTAAGAGCAGGTGCTCTACCGGTTGAATTAGAATTTCAAGAGCAAAGAATTGTTGGTCCAAGTCTTGGTGCTGACTCAATTGAGAAAGCACGTCTTGCTGGAATTATTGGAGCTCTCTTAGTTTTTATCTTCATTGTTTTCTATTATAAGATTAGTGGTGTGCTCGCAATAAAGACTCTAGTTTTAAACGTTTTATTTGTTCTTGCATGCTTAGTTGGTTTAGAGGCCACGCTTACTCTTCCTGGTATTGCTGGTATTGCCCTTACCGTTGGTATGGCCATTGATGCCAATATTATTATCTTTGAAAGAATTAAAGAAGAGCTTAGAGCTGGAACTCCAATTCGTGAGGCAGTTGAAACAGGTTTTAGTCGTGCATTTTGGACAATCTTAGATGCTAACTTAACGACTAGTGTTGCCGGGCTTATGCTTTTAAACTTTGGAACAGGACCAATTAGAGGTTTTGCAGTGACATTAATTATTGGAATTGTATGTACAGTTTATACAGCTTATTTTGTTGGTAAATTATACTTTGAATTCTATATGGAAAAAAATCGTGCAAAAGCACTAAGCATTTAATTAGAGCGAATAAAAGGTTAAAGATATGAATACAAGTAAATATAATATTAATTTTGTTGGTAAATTTCCTATTGCAGTTATCGCCTCTGTCCTCTTAGTTGGTGGTTCTCTTATTTTATTTCTCACTAAGGGTTTAAACTACGGTGTAGACTTTAGAGGGGGAGCAGAGATTCAAGTTGGCTTTGGAGAAAAGGTTGATCTTGCAAAATTACGTGAGTCATTAAGTAATAATGGTTTTAATTCATCATCAGTTCAAAGAATTGGTGAGGATGGTAAGAATGAATTTCTTATTAAGGTTTCAAGTTCTGAAGAAAACCTAAACTCTGTTACTGATAAGATTACTGCAATGCTAATGGCAGATTTTAAAAATATTAATCCAGAGATTTTAAAAACTGATATCGTTGGTCCAAAAGCCGGAGAGGAGTTAAGAATTTCAGGTTTCCAAGCAATGGCTTGGGCACTTTTAATGATTATGATCTATATTGCTCTTCGCTTTGATTATAAGTACTCACCGGGTGCAATTGTTGCTCTACTTCACGATGTAATTATCATCATTGGAGTATTTGTACTTATGCAAAAAGAGTTTAGTTTGCAAATCGTTGGTGCACTCTTAGCAGTTATTGGTTACTCAGTTAACGATACCGTGGTTGTTTACGATCGTGTGCGTGAGCATGAAGAAAGAGATCACTCAAAAGAACTTAATACTCAAATTAATACAGCACTTAATGAGACATTATCTCGTACGCTTTTAACTTCACTAACAACTTTTATCGTTGCTGGTGTGATGTTTGTAATGGGTGGGGGTATTATTCATGACTTCTTTTTTGCAATCTGTTTAGGTGTGATTGTTGGTACATATTCATCTATCTTTGTTGCAGCTCCGACAATTATGTTCTTTGATAAATTCACAAAGAAAACTAATGCATAAAATATTTTTCTTTTTATTATTAATCATCTCATTTTCACTCTCTGCCATTGAGCGCAAAGAGGGTGAAAGTGATGCTGATTATAAAAAGAGATACCTTAAATCTATAGGAGTGGCAGAAACTCCAAGTGAAGAACCTGCTCCTGAACAGAACCCAGAACAGGCACCAGAACAAGTTGCCAATAATCAAGCAGCTCCTAATAATGAAAGTCTTGAAGATAGTGTTGATCAGACCGTTGAAGATTTGGCACAAATGGGTGGAATGCAAAAAAATGGTGAAACTTTAGAATATAAAGAAGAGAAAGTTGAGCCTGTAAAAATTAAAGATTCTTATTTAACTAAGATGATGGATTCTCAAACAAAAGCACTCCTTGGAACCATGATGGCAAAGAGTCCATTTGCAGATATGAGTAAAGAGTCTATCGAGCAAGTTTTTATTGCAAGAAATGAAGGTAACCCATTAGGAAGTTTTCTTAAAAATAATGAGAAGCCTCGTAAAATCTTAGTTGATTTTTTAAAGCATGAAAAAGCACTTCCAAATATTGTTAGTGTTATTAATAAGCCAGAGAAGATTAAGTATATGGGAATCTTTGCGGCGGTGGTTTTAGGCCTTGCATTTCTCGCCAACCTTATGAATTCAAAGGGTGGTATCGTAAAGAGAGTATTAAAGAAATTTGCTATTGGTGTACTTGCTGGTTTATTTAACTTAGGATTTTTTATCTTCTTATTTCATGAAGAAATGAAGCCAACAATCAATATTTTCTTAAAGTATTATCACGTTTAAAAAATTAATTAGTTAATTTAGGAATACAACCAATGCGCTTATCATGTGGCGGATAATTGGTGGTATTAGCTGCATCTGGATTAGTTGGACTGGCACAACCAGTTCCTGTTCCAATATCAGAAGCTTGTTGAACGGTAAATGTTCTTTGATCAGACTTCTTAATATATGGACTACTAGGATCCGCTGGCCAATAAAATTGAATTTGCTTACCAACAATTGTGTCTGAATTAGGTTCAATATGTTGTCCATTTTCAATATAGAACCAAATCTCTTTAATGGTACTTTCAGGCACCAGGATATAATTACAAATACTCTCTTGTTTCGCTACATAAAGGGCCTCAGTATCAACACCAATTAAATCACGCATGGCCACCAATAGTGGGTTAGTTCCATAATAATTATCTTGGGTCGGACAATAGGCCTTATAACCATCTTCAAAATCAATAAATGGTGTTAAGTAATATCCTAGTACTCGTTGAGCACTGGCTGAATCACCTTGAGAAGCAGCACCACTTCCATCATTTGATTGAGAGAAAGTTGGTCCATTTGGATATTTTAATTCAAAGAATACCTCTGGCGTCTCTGAGATATTTACACCTTGTTCTCTAATCTTTTGCTCTAATAATTCATGAATTTCTAATTTCTCATTTTCATTTAAATCAAAGAAACGAGGATCCCACTTCTTCCAAGTAAAGAAAACCCCAGGTTGCTCTTCTAATAGAGGATTATTAATGGGAGTCTCTCCATAAATTTGATAATCATGACAGTAAATATTTGGAAAGATACCAGGTAGTGGTTCAGGTCTTGTTTCCGCAATAAAATAAAAGTTCTGACGACTATTACCTTCGTAAAGAACTTGTCCATTATCATTTGGAAGAAAAGCACGACTCATACAACTGTATTGAAATACAGGTTCAACCGCCACCGGTCCACCAACGGGATCAACAACTGGATCACTAACTTTTCTCACTTGAATTGTATTAGAGCGAGCTCCACTAACAATTTCAACAAAGGTAACCCTATAAGTCTTATCTTCATCTAAATTAGTAATATCAATTTGAGCAGTTGTTGCACCAGGTACTGGAGTATAGTCTAGTGATCCTGTCACACCATTTTCATCTTTAACTTCAAGGCGACAACTTGGACTTGTTTCTGAAACAAGTACATCGCCAGTTTCTGGATCTTGATATTGAATCTCAGTTGAACACCACTTACTTAATGTATTTAAATTTTGCCCAATTGAACCCTCTACAATAGATCTAGATTCATCAATTTCAATATCTACAAAGAGTGTAGGGTTTTGTGCATTCTTACCGGAACAAAAACTAGTACAAGCTCCCAGCGTAATAGGCTCACCATTTAAACAACCACAATGACCAGTTTGCATAAAGACAATTCCATCAGGTCTCGATGGTGGGGTGAACTCTACTTCTTCACCTGTGGTATCTGTATCAGTATCTGTTGAACTAGCTGACTGAGTAGGTGCGAACGTAGGTCTATTCCTTGGAACTGAGTCCAAACACGAAACCAAAAAGGTCATTGTTAATAGGATATAAACTAAACTAACTTTCACATATCTCCTTATGAGTCTTATCGACTTTATATATTAGTATTTTACACTCCTTTGAGAGCTAAATGAGTGATTTTCAATGATATTAGGCACTTAGGCAAAAAATGCCTAGCTCATATTATTTCTATTGCCAAAAATATAGGTAAGCTAATGTTTTTAAGTAAACGTTCCGATATAAGTATCAAATATTACATACAAGGAGAAAGAGAATGACTAAAGCAGATTTAATCGCGGTTATTGAAAAGCAAGCCAACCTTAGCCCTAAGCAAGCTGAGAAGATCGTAAACATTACTTTTGATACTATGATTCAAGCACTTTTTGATGATGAAAGAATTGAGATCAGAGGTTTTGGATCATTTGCTAATAGAAATTACAAAGCATACGAGGGTAGAAATCCTAAGACAGGAAAAATCGTAAAAGTTGAACCTAAGAAAGTTCCATTCTTTAAAGTTGGTAAAGAACTTAAAGAAATGGTTGATGCAGGTAAGGACAAATACGTTATTCGTGAAGCTTAATTCTCTCTAATTAAAATATATATTATGGGCCTAGAGTTCTTTTCTAGGCCCAATCTTATTGTCATAATCCATACAATCTAATCTAATAAAAGAAACGTTAATTTTAAAATAAGGATACTTATGAAACGCTTTCTTTTTCACGCAGAATCTTATTCATCCAATGCACTTAATCTAGGACTACTTTTCTTTAGAGCGAGTATTGGTCTTACTATGGCCTTTGCTCATGGTATGGGAAAGATCCCACCAAGTGCTCAGTTTACTGGCTTTGTCACTTCTATGGGAATGCCTGGTTTTATGGCATGGGGGGCAGCTTTAGCGGAATTCTTAGGTGGTATTCTCATTGCAGCAGGTCTTCTGACTCGCTTAAATAGTGCGGCTTTAGCAGTAACAATGATGGTTGCAGCGTTTATGGCCCATGGAGCTGATCCATTTCAAAAGAAAGAAATGGCACTCTTATACCTTGTTTGTTCCATTTTTATCTTTATTGCAGGTCCTGGAAAATTTAGTTTAGATGGGATTATTAATAAGAAATAATTAAAAAAACAACTACAAGAAAGGGGGTTATATAATACCCCTTTTTTATGATTTAATGGCAAAATGGGTAATATAATACCCAATTATTGCATAAAATTAAAAAATAGGGTAATATAATACCCATGAAACTTAATCTCGAAATCTTCCTTAATAATATGTGGCATGCTTGTGCTACCCTCGATGTTTTGGAGCCAGAAAAGAGCTTTGAGAGTAAAGTGGTTTTAGATTTTGAGCTGGATTACTTTGATCAATTTGCAAAATACATAAACGATAATACCTATTACTCTGTAAGTACCTTAATTGAACTCAATCTTATTCCTTATACATTTGAGCATTGGCCAAGCTTCTTATTAGATCTAATGCCACAGGGTGCTGCGAGAACGATTGTGGCAAAGAGATTAAAAATTGCTGACCTTCCCATTAATGACTTTAAGATATTAAAGAATGGGGCCATAAACCCAATTGGAAATTTAAGAATAAAAAGTGATAATCAACTTTTCACAGCACTCAAGGCCATTAGTTTTGATCTCGAGGACATTGCCTTAAAAAGAGAGAACTTCTTAGAAGAAGCTCACAGGCTAGGGGCCATCGTTATCGGGGGAACCGGAGCGCAGGGGATGGCGCCGAAATATCTTATCAATCAAAATAAAGATCAAAACTATTCAATCGATGGAGCACTAAAAGAAGAGCTTATTCAAAAAAGCTTTATTATTAAATTACCAAAATCAAAAGCGAAACAGGATAGAGAAATTCTACAAGCTGAAAAGGTCTATATGGATATGGCCATTGAGCTGGGATTAAATACATTTAAAGAATATACCTTGTATAAAGACATGCTCTTAATGGAAAGATTTGATCGAGTATACTTAGATAATGGAGAAACTTTACGTTACGGTATGGAGAGTCTTAGTAGTCTTTTAGGTGATTTCCAATTTGGGGAAAGGCACTTTATTGAAGATGTACTTATGGCCATCAAAAAATATTCCACTGATTATAGAGCTGATTGTTTAGAGTATCTTCGCCGCGACTTTTTAAATATCGCTATGGGAAATACAGATAATCATGCTCGCAATAGTGCATTTATAAAAAAAGAAGATCGCTCACTCAGACTAAGCCCTCTCTATGACTTTGCTCCGATGACTTTAGATGACGAAGGAATTATTAGAGTCATTAGATGGAAAGAAGAGGAAAATTCAATTGTTGATTTTGCACACATGAAACAATTTTTACTAACAAACTTAGAACTTGAAAAAAGCGAAGTCGAAAATATTTTTAAAATGGTTCTAAGTGATTTAGAAAAACTAGAAAACCTTGCAAGCACTAAGAATTTAGCACCTGAAATTCGCACGCAAGCTTGGATAAAGAAAGATCCATTAACTAAGAAGTTACAAGAATTTATAAAAGAGAATTTATGAAAAGAAGCAAAGAAGAGAGATTACAGGCGAGAGAAGAATTAATGCACAAGGTTGAGAGGGGAGATTTAAAAGTCTCTGAGGCCGTGAAATTAATTAGGGCACTCTATGATATGAACCAAACAGAGTTTGGTGAAAAGGTCGGTCTGACCAAAAAAACCATTTATCAGATTGAAAATGACACAGGCAATCCAAGTATGGAGAGTATAAATAAGGCCTTATCACCAATGAAGTTAAGCCTAAGGGTGGCCAGAAAGTAATATAAAGCACTAAATTTATTGACAGATTGGTCTCCATCCTTGATTATAAGCTACTAGTGGGGAGAGGTGCCCGAGTGGTCCAAGGGAACAGTTTGCAAAACTGTAAAGCCGTCGGTTCAAATCCGATCCTCTCCTCCATAAATAAAAATACAGAGCTTAAGCTCTGTTTTTTTATTTAAGAGCACCGCATTTTCACCTCCCTTTCATTACATTCATGCTAAAGCATTCATTTCATTCAAGGCTCAGCATAAAAAACTTCCACCGGAAGCTTTTTACGCAGGCATAAGGTTCAAATCCGATCCTCTCCTGCATTTTCCTTGTGATTATTTTTTTTAAAATAGAACAAAATAACTATAAACGTGCCTAGTAAGTGAAGTAATTTGATTACTAACTCTTCTTCTTTTATATTAATATTTACATCAACAATAGTTGCAAAATTAAACATAAGATTTAAGGTGAGAAAAGTAATGTATTTAAGTTTAATTGTTGCTTTAGCTCTAAGTGATAATATTGTTACTATACCTGTAATGTATAAAAACAAGGGGTACTCTAATCTGTTAAAAATAAATAAGAAAGTTATTGCTAATATGCTAACTGTTATTAAGTAGAGTCTTTTGAAATTCATAGCAACCTACATTTAATTAATAATAATTATAATCTTTAAAGGTCTCATTCACTTAGTTTTAGCCTCATACTAAAGCAATTATTCTTACTATCGATTATGGGATAAATGCTTTAGGTTTAAAATTTGAATAACAACTCTGACCTAATTCAATGAATCTCAAGTCTTCTTCCATATAGTCATAGGCCTCGATCATAAGCTTATTTACTCTTTTAGGAAATTGGATTTCATAAGCTTCTAAATCGATATTTAATCTGAACTTGATATCTGTGTAGACATCATTGAGTTCCCCAAGCTTTGTAATATAGTCGTTTAGCATACGGTACTTATTCATGGGGGTATGGTCTTCTAGATTGTAATAGAGATGCAGAAATTTCTTATATTCTTTTCTGATTGTGTGAAAATCATCAACTGAGTGAGTTGGTGCATTGAGAATCTTTTGAGTATTGCTCTTAACTTTGGAAAGATAATTATTTAACTCTTTTTTACTAACAGGGTTATAGGCCTTAAGAACTTTCTTTTTCTTGATTTTTGCTAGGGCCTCAGAGCATTTATTTGCAAGCTCTCTAGTGGCAATTGCATTTTCTGCGAGAATCGCATCGTTTAGCTTACCAAATGTTTTTACAAATTTATTTACTGATTTTGGAGGGGAGTGCTTGGAATCAAATATAGTAAAGCTTTGTCGGATGAAGTGAGCGTACTTTCTATTTTCTTTTAGTGCTTTAATGTATTGTGGATTTTTTTTGAGCACACTCGGATCTTGTGCGATTTCATTTAAGATCTTTTTGATATCGTGATCTTTTAAATGCTTATTCCAATTTTGATAATCATCGAGCATACGATCATCGAGTGATATAAAATTCTTTTCATCCATGACAAAGGCCAGTTCATCAAAATAGCTATTAATTTCACTGTAAAGTCGATTCTCATAATTTACTAAGTGATCGACTACATTTGAGCGGTTAATTTTCCCTGATTCAAGCTCGTCTAGATATTTTTGGAAAATATCAACCTGGCAATAAGCTTGGGTGGAAAGAATGAAAAGTAAAATATACTTCATACTTACTTTTCGTAAGGTTGAGGGATTAAGTTAAGCTGTTTCTAGCTGAAACAGCTTAAAAGTGGACTTTCTTAAGCTTTTAAGTAGCTGATTATAGTAATGAGCCGGTATAACTTCCATCTGCTAGCTTATTAATACAGACTGAGAACTCAACTTCATTTCTTTCGTTTAGAATTGTTTCTGTAGTCCAACCTGTTGTGATAACTAGACAGTCTTCTGTAGGACTTGCTTTAAGTTTTACGCCCCAGATTTCCGAGTACATAAAATCGTAATACTCGTCTTGGTCTATGCCAGTATAATAAGCATTTGCTACAGTTTCTCTGGTAGCATAATCGATTTCTTTCATCTCACCTGCAAAGAGGTTAGTGAAAGAGGCCATAAGAACTAAGAATGTTAATAATTTCATTTGGTCTCCTAAAGTTTAATTAAGATGCGTGTAACTAAGTTATTACAATTTGATAAGGGAGTCGGTAAAAGCTACGCGGTTCCAAATGCTTGTGCCATAATTTCTTGCCGATATTTAGTGCTAAGTAGAGTTTTAAAAAAGAAGATATTAAGAAAAACTTAAGTGAAGACGCAATAAAAGTCACTTGAGCGAAGGAGAATATTAGGAGTCTTTTAATACTTTAAGTGCTGGTAGTATTAAGGAATAATTTTAAATTTGATCTTTAAGGAGAACGTATGATGCAGTCGAATTTAAATGTTGAGGAAAAAGAAAGAGCAGAGTTTGCTTATCTCATTAATCATCAAAATAGTTTATGTGTAATTCGTTTTAGGGGAGTGATTGATGGCAAGAGTGCTAAGATTTTGCAAGCTTGTTTAGAAGAAATTAAGAGTCTTAGTTGTCATTTATTTATTATCGACTTTTCAAAGGTATCAAGAGTAGAGCCCACAGGGCATAGAGAATTAGTACAATTACAAAAAGATTTACGTGCAGATGAAGTAAGTAATAAAGTTTTACTTTGTGGATTAAAAGCAACTTTAAAAAGTAGTTTATCTGATAATGGAATTATTCGTTCCCAAGAAGTAACCTCTGATCTTAAACAAGCGATTACTAATTTAAAGGCGACTGTCGGATAAATTATTTTTCTACATTATTAAAGACTAAACTAGTCGGGGATTTCGTTTTTTCTTACCCAAGCTTTAAGAGATTTACATTTTTTGTGATAGAATCTTGCAAAGGATTTTTGATCATGAAGATTTTATACTTAGTTTCTATTTTATTTTTATTTATTGCTTGTTCTAGTACACCTAAGGGAGATTATTCACGTAGCCATATTGATAGGCCCTACGCACTTCCAGATGATGTTGCTAGTGTGGAATTTGGTGCAAGTGGTTATCATACTCAAGTAACTGAAGTGGATGATATATCGACTTCTAGTTTAGATGTAAGTAGTACTGATTATGCCATGCCATTATTGCGTTTTGAACAAGGGATAAATGAAAATGTAAGTTGGTTATATCCACTTGGTGTAAAGTGGGGAGTGCTTAGGAGTAGAGAGCATAATTTAGGTATAAGCTTTGCTACTCTTTTCTTATATACTCAATACCGCATTGATTATTGGTATCGCTTAAGTGAAAAAGTATCTTTAAGGCCATATTTCTCTAGTGATCAAATGGATCTATTAATTTTTAATACCAGAGAGGATGTTATAGGGCTGGACATTCTTTATCAGTACACAAGTAATCTGGCTCTTAGTTTAAATCTTGGTTCTGGAAAGTATGAAGGATATTCGCCATTCTTTGATCAAGTTCTAGAAGATATTTCAGGTGAAGAAGAAGACGATATTAAGGTTGAAGGTGATATTATTAAGTATGGTCTAGGGCTTATTTATTCTTTTCATGAGAGATGGGATTTAAGAACAAGCCTCGCTCAGGAGATTATTGATTATAGTGACTTTTCAACTAAGCGAACGGAGCTTGATTTAAGTTTAGTTTATTTCTATTAATCAAAGTAGCTAATGGCCTTATCATATTCAGCAGTTGAAATATAGCTTTGATCTTTAAAGTAACAATAGGTTTGTTCATTGCCTTCTTGGTCTTTAAATGTTTTAAAGCTAGCTTTAAAAGCATAAAGGCAGAGCATAAGACCAGGCTGTCTACCTCCAAAAAGTTTGTCTTTGATACTTGCAAGTTTTTTAGCATCCAATTCTTTAATTGAGCTTAAGGCCATACAATCACCTTGGCAATTTTCTGAAATAGCGGCACTGAATTTTTTTAATTGTACTTCTTTAAGCTTTGGTTCAAAGGCAAAGAGAGAACTTGAAAATAGTAAGGTCATGAGCATAAAGTTTTTCATAAGTGCTGTACCCGATAGATATTTTTTTCTAGCGTCCTATAATCAATCCAGTAATTTCCACCTTCACATTTTACATCATACTGACTAATAGATTTTCCTGGGTTTTTCTTTTGTAATGTACTCTTAGAGGGGTAGTGTTGTTTACTACAGCCCGTTCCCCAGGTATTTCTTACTAAGAGATCGCAACTATTAGTTTTCGTATTCCAACGGCTTCCAATAATTAAAGATGAGTGAGCACCACACTCTCTACCTTGAGATTTTTGAAATCTTAAAGGTGAGCGTGATTTGATTCCATCAAAATTCTTATCACCATAGAGCATATAGCCACAGTATGAAATACCGACTGGAACTGAGTCAGATGCTAACTCTTCTAGAATCTTTCTGGTAAAAGGGTATTTGGTATCTTTTATTCTATTGGCATCTCTACCTGTCATTGATTTACAAGTACTCTTGGTATTAACTGTTATACGAGCATCACAAACATTTTTTAGAATTGATTTTATTTGAAAGGGATCACTAAAAAGTTCAGGATCAAAATACTTAGCAAACATCTCTCGGGTAATTGTAAAGTTGCTTTTAAAAATATCTTTTAAGCTATCATAGGTTTCATGAATAGCATTATTCTTACATGCTTTTAATTCAGTGGTGGCATTAGAAGAATTCTCAAAAAAATTAACTACATTTGTACTGGTTGCAAAGGGGGCTGGTTGAGTTGAGTATTTTAAAAAGACTTGTGCTCTTTTATCTCTCATTTCTTCTTCAATTTCTAAGAGTCTTTTAAAAAATGATTCTTCATTGAGACCTGAGTTATGAATAAGTCTTTCCATTTGGTTACGAGGGCATGCTTTTAATTCCTTAGTAGAATTGAAGGCCTCACAGAGATCTCCCCCCTCAAAAGGGTAGCGGGGATCTCCATTTTTCTTATAAGTTAGCTCTTCATCACCCCATGCACTCTCTGTGGTAACAGCTGTAAAGATAGGGGAGCTTTCAATTAGATTGCTATTATTAGGAGTTATTCCTCTTTCATAAAGTCTTTTTGAGCGAATGGCATCGATCATTTGAGTGGCCGTGTAGGCATAACAAATTCCAAGTTTTTGGTTTTTTACTCCTATTGAGTTCATTGTTTTGTATTTGGCCTTATTGCGAGGAGTATTATTGGGAAAGTTCTTATCTAAACGAATATTAGGACATGCAAATGACCAAAGATAATTGGAAATAATGATAGATAAAAGTAAAAGTTTCAAATAGGCTCCCCTTAACCTATATGACTTATCGGTTATTAAAGAGAAGATATTTAGAAGCTATATGGTCTTTAAGTGTTTGATTTTAATAATTGAATAAAGTCATCAAAATCAATTGGTTTTTCAAGAAAATGATCTAAAACCTTAGTACCTTCTTTTTCTGTATCTTCAAGATTAAAGTGACCAGAGATCATAATAACTTTTATATTGGGATCTTTTTCTTTTGCTAACTTACCAAGTTCATAGCCATCTAGTTCTGGCATTTTACCATCTGTGACTATAAGTTTTATATCATCATTGTCTTCAATAAATTCTTTAGCGTCTAAAGCTGATTCAAAGAAGTGAGCATCTATATCTCCGATGCCAATTTCAATCTCATCTTTATAGACTTCTAAAATATTTGGATCATCATCAACAAAAATAAATTTACTCATTTCCTACCACCAATTGAAAGCGTGTCATATCATCTTGTATCACTCTTAATCTTGCCCCCATATCCATTGCAAGCTTTTGACTAAGTGAAAGTCCAAGACCTGTTCCTTTATTTTCACCTTTAGTTGTAAAAAGGGGATCAAAGATTTTATGAATAATTTTATCATCAATACCAATGCCATTATCTGCAATCTCGATAATAACTTCATGGTCATTTTTAATAAGATTGATTTCTATTATACTTTTATGCTCTTTATCTGTTTCATGTTTTTCAATGACTGAATCCATGGCGTTTTTTAAAAGGTTGGTGGTAATTTGAAAAAGAGAAACTTCATTAAAATTTATACTTTTAATTTCGTTATGGGAGTAGTTTTTAATGAGTTGGATATTATTATTGCTCAAACGTTGTTCAAGAAAGAATAAACTCTTTTCAAAGAATTCAGAGATATTTATTTCGACCACGGTACTAGCATTACCACGGGAGAGACTTTTGAGGTTTTTAATTAATTGATTAATAAATTTTAAAGTCTCATTGATAACTTTAAAGTTTTCTTGGTTTTGTGTTTTAAGTTCTTCTGATAGGCTTCTCTCTACTTTACGAGAATAGCCACTAAGTACTTGTAGAGGTGTGTTGATTTCATGAGCAATCCCACCAGCTAATTCACCAAGAGCAAGAAGCTTGGTTTGAGTGAGCTTATTTATTTTCATTTCCTCTCTATCTGTTACATCTGTGAAATAGACCACAAGATAATTTTCATTTGCTGGCCTATGTACAACTTCACGGTAGAAGCGATTATGAAAACTATTATAAGAAGGATCGACAATAACTGTCGTTGATTCATTCCATGCTTTTAAACAGCGATCAAAGTGTCCATTTTCAACTATACCCGGAAAAGATTTGACAGAGTCTGATTCAAGTTGATCAATCTCTTTATACTCTGATTCTTTAAAAGCATTTTGATTTAAGGCCTTATTTCTAAAATCAATGACCTCATCATTTTCATTATAAATAGGGTAGTACTGTACAATCCCTTCACTAATACCATTTAAGACAGTACTTAGAAGTTTGTTTTTTTCTTGAATCTCTTGGGTTCTTTTTTCAACTCTTCTTTCAAGTTCATCATTTACTTTTTTAAGCTCTTTAATAACTTTATCGTACTCAGTTATTGAAGGGAGTTTTATCAAGGTTGGTAAGAGCTGAAATAATTTTATGGCGGTGGCCATACTAACTAGTGCGGTAAGAACTTTTACAAACATATCCAGCACATAATTTGCATGCCAATAATTCCAAGCTGAAATGGCATGAGTGATCCCACATAGAAATATAAAAAGAAAGAAGAGTATTAATACTAGTCTTGAATTATCTGTAAGATCGCTTCTCTTAGATTGAAAAATATAAAGTGCGACAGGGATCGATGTATAACTTAGAAAGATTATAATATCAGAAATGACAATGGGAAAAAGTATTTGTGGCGTCCACATAATACAATGGCCATGAGGCATAAAATGTTGCGTATTAACACCTAAGAACATTTAGTAATCATAAGCTCAAAGCCTTCTTTATAAAACTAAAATTGCATTTAAATATTATAAAATTTAATGCTTCTCCGGAGCGTTTTTGTCGGGCAATAAAGCAAATATATTTTTAAGCCGAATAGTTATTGTTAGGGGTTAATATGAAACAGGTTTTATTCTTCTTATTTATTTTTACATCCAGTGCATTTGCAATGAATGTTTCCTGTGATCCAGCTTCAACAGAACATATGCCTGAAGTGCCAGTGGAATCTAGTGGGTTAATTAATAATTTAGAGAATAGGGAATTTGATCCTTGTGCCGTAAATATTGAACCAGCAAAATCAAAAGCTGAGCTTTGTGCTCGTACTCCAAGAGACTTTCAAGCAATGTTATGTACCAAGAAAGGACGTATGGGTTTTTCTAATAATAAAGGACTTTTTGGACTACCTACAGGTGTTTGTTGGTGGCATTCACAATTTCATCGTAATGCAACTTACCTGGCGGCATTTAATCCTGAGAAACCAAAACTAGACCCTAATAAGAAAGAAGATAGAAGAGAGTTAAAACAATTAATTAAGAGTATTGCCAAGAGAAAAGGGATGGTTGAAATTCCAGGCTATGCTTCATTAAAAGAATTTACAGAAGACCCAGAGATAGAAAAGCTAGTGCAAAAACGTTTACAAAAATGGATGGCAGAAGATAGCTTTCTAAAAATGCAATGGGTAAATGGCCTAAGCATTCCTGATACCTATACTAAGAAGTCACCTGAATTTTATACCAAACAAATGGGATGGATTATTGATCCATTTAAAGATCATGGGGATGAGAAAATAAATGCAAGAGCGCAAAGAAAGTTTGAGCGCAGAACTTATGACTCAGAAGAAGAAGAGCAAAGAAAACGTGAAAAAACATTAAGGCATCAAAATGAAGAGGTCGTAGATCTCTTTGAGTCAGTAAATGATCGCGATGAAATTGGTTATATCACTCTTCAATACCCAGGTGTGATGGCGCATGCTCAAGTGGTTTTTGATGCTGAGAAAATTACTAATGAAGATGGTACAGTGGAGTATGAATTTAAGGTGCAAGATTCAAATTATCAGCATCCGGCCTATGAAGAAAAATGGTCTAAGAAATCATATTCCAAAATTAAGTATAAAGACGGTATTTGGTATATGAAAGTATATGGTAAAAATAATATTACAGATGGGGATTACGAACCTATAAACATTGCCCTGCATAAAGAACGTCAATTAAAGAAAATCAATGATATCTATTTAGAAGAATGCGAGCAAAGCCTCTTTCCTAGTGAGGATGAAGCCGAAAACTAAGGGTTAGTTTGACATATCAAACACCCACTCATAAGCTTATCTGCAAAATAGGATAAGATTATGAAATATTTGTTTTTTACGGCCCTTGTCGGGGTCATTTTCACTCAAAATGTATTGGCCAAATCACTAAGTGTTTTCATGGTAGAAGATGAGAAGTCTAAACATATTGCACTGATGACAGAAGATGGTGATTATAAATTGATTACATATGGTGATCAATGGCATCTTTACCCAAATATTAGTCCAGATGGAAATCGTGTGGTCTATGCTAAAGGTGATGATGCAAATAGTTTAAGTCTATATTTGCACGACCTAAGAACAGGTCGTATCGAAAGACTTACTGATCCAGGCTTTGTTGTTCATCCTAGTTTTGCAAAGGCCGGCAAGCGCATTTATTTTTCAATCAAAGTGAATACTACTCAGAAAATTGCCTATATGGATTTAAATGGATCTCGTGAAATTCATTATATTAATGAAGAGATGCCAGCATTTTTTCCAAAGGCATTTCAAAATGCAGAGCGATTAATTTATCAAAGAAATAATGGCAAAGTCCGTGAGATTGTTCTCTATGATGTGAAGGCAGATAAAAAAGAAGTTATTGCAAAGGGCATGTCACCAAGTCTCTCTAAGGATGAAAAGCTTATCGCTTTTACCGCCTTAGAAAATGATAATTGGGATATCTTTATTTATGATCGCTTTAATAAAACGATTCAAAGAGTAACCAGTAATGCTGCGAGAGACTTTTCTCCTCACTTTAATAATGCTGGTGATCTTTTATACACTAATGATCAGGTCAATGAAGGTACATTTGGCCTTTATCTAAAGAAGAAAGAAAATCTAACCAATACACAAATTGAGGGAATAGAAGTCTTACAGTCCAGTGATAAAAGTTTTTATGCACCTCAAACTTCTGGTCAAACTCAATTTTCAAATAACTTATTAGATCGAATGATAGGAGATGCTCGCTCTTCATTTGGTGCTATTGAGTATGAAGGGAAAATCTATGTTGTTGGAGGCCATAAAGGTGCTGAACATACATATCCACCTGAGAGTTTTTCTGGGGAAGTAAATATTTATGATATTAATTTAAATCGTTGGAAAAAAGCTGCTCCAAGACCATCAAAGGCCCATGGCTTTCAATTGGCCGCTTATAATGGATATATTTATGCATTTGGTGGCTTTGCATATGAAGAAAATAATCTTCCAAAATGGAAGTCACTAAACCTAGTTGAACGCTATAATATAGCGCAAGATAAGTGGGAGTATGTGAATTTAATGCCTCGTAAGCGCTCTTCTAATGTAGCGGTACAAATTGACCATTATGTTTATTTAATTGGTGGCTGGGATTCAACTCCACGCTTTGATGATGATATCGATGGAACCTTTCATGATCAAATTGATCGCTTTGATTTAAGAACTCATCAATGGCTTACTCTTAGAGCTAAACTTCCAAAAAAGCGTCGTGCATTTAGTGCCTTTGTACGCAATGGTTTAATTTATTTATTAGGTGGAATTTCAGAAGGTGGAAGTCACTTTTCTTTATCTGATGACTTTACCCAATTTGATCCTCTTATAGGCAACTTTAAAGAACTTCCAAAGCTTCCATTTGGCACTTTTGCTCCTGCGGCAGGGCGCTTAAGTGATTATGGACTAATGTTTGGTGGGATGTTTAAAACTGGTCAATGGGACTATGAGTACGTTCCCCATATTTATCAATTTAATTTTAATGAAATGAAGTGGACTCATACAGGTCGCTTTTTAAATGAATACAAAGGCTTTTCACAAGTTGTTGGTTTTGAAGATTGCTTAGGTATTCTTGGTGGACATTCATATGATGGGCAAACAGATGCACCATTAAAAACTTTTGAAAAATTCTGTATTGAAAGAAAATAAAAAAGAGAGAAAAAAATGAAACTAATCACACTTTTAATTTTAATAACAAATATTTCTTTTGCTAGACAGTACATTCAGTGTGCTCACTCAAATTCATATGACCGTATGGTGATTAATTTAGATGGTGATGCTAGTACTTTATTTTTAACAACTGGCGTGCATGATCCCAATGAACTAAGAGTACTAAAGGATCTCTTCTTAGTTAGTAGTGGAGATGATTTTTATCATTACGAAACACGTGATGGGTTAGTTAAAGAAGAAATCATTATCAAGTCTGAATATATTGATCGTGCTCTAGGGTACTTTGTTGTAGATTTTAAAATGACCAAGCTAGATGATAATTATTCACAAACTTATGAAGTAGGTTGTTTTAGTTCTCTTCACGATTAAGTCTAAGCAGATTTTTATTTAAAAGATATGCAGCAATGATTCCACATAGATTGGCAAGAATATCTAAGTAACTTGCCTCTCTGGTGGCGGTCATGGCCTGAGCACCTTCAAGTAGTATTCCATAAAAAAATAAAGAGATTGCAATTTGCTTTTTATGCTTGGTAATTAATAGGTAATAATTAGTTGCAACAAAAAAAGCTATGAAGTGATTAAGCTTATCCCACCAAGTGAATCTTGCAAGATCTGTATTTGGAATAAGCACTGCTAGATAAAAGATAAGGGCGAGACCTAGTATGCCAAGTCCATGTTGTAAGTAAATATTCTTAAATAATTTCATATATTTAATCACGCTTATCTTATGTCTAAAATTATAACACCCTTGTAATTTATACATCTAAACGAGCATAAAATACCTCATCAATATAAAATAAAATTCTATGAAAGTATTTTTTCTAATGCTCTTTTTTAGCTTACAAGTCTTTAGTGCACTTACTATTGAAGACTTAAAGCAAACCTTTCTAGATGAATCTCAGCTAGGTCCAATGAGTTATGAGAAATTAGTTGAGCTAGAAGATGCACTGATTGATATCGGTCGAGAAGATATTATTCAAAAATTATTAGAAAAACTTAATCGTGATCAACTTTCCTTTCTTTCAAGTATTATTCATGTGTGTAAGTTAGAAGGTGATACCCTTGGTACTTATCAAAGAGGTGAGACAAGTATTCAAAAATCTAGTCTTGAGCCAGATGCTGATATTTATGACTTACGTGCTTATTGGCAAAGAGCAGATCTCTTAGATGTTATTAATGCTGCCTATAAGTATGAAGTCCTTAACACAGGTGTATATGCTGCACTGGTAGTTATGGAGTGGCCAGTAATTTGTATTAGACCCGGAAAAATGCTCGCCAATAATCTTGCGACCTTTGCACATGAAGTAGAACACTTTTTAGGTGATGAAGAAAAGGCCATTGATATAACTGCTTTTGAAAATGAACAAGATTATATTATTAAAAACCTTTATCGCTCAGGTGGAGAGTTTGATGCTTATCAAGCAGGTGCGATGCTTTATCATAATCTAGCTAGTGAGGTAGGTTATCAAACACCTCAAAGTTTTATGCGCTATTTTGATGCAGATGGAATTCTCTTGGATCCAATGGGGCTAGAAACATTTATTCTGGATGAGCTTGGCTATAAGGATAATTTTAAAGCAAATTACCGCTCTAAGGTCGTAAATTCTTATAATGAAACAGTGAGTGATTATAATACTCTTACGGAGTGGTTTGCTTTATATGAAAATAATTTAGATGTTTATTTATATAACCAAGATGTTTATGCCGGTAATATTCCAATCTATGAGAGAAATAAAAGAATCTATGCAAATCGAGGTGATACAGAAAAAGTTCAAGCAATGGAGTTAAAAATTCAAGCTGCCCAGGAGAACTTGCAAAAGGCCAAAGAAGCGATTTTATTTTATGAAAATATCATCGAATTAAAAATAAGTACCTTAGATGATTTGCAAAAAGATATAAGTATTATTCAAGACCTTTTAATTAAATTACGCCGCCCAAGTATAAGCCCCTAAATTTAGGGCTTATCTGATAAGTTAAATCAATAATATACATTTAAAGTTTTACCCCTAAATCTCCGAAAATTAGATAGGAGTATAGTCTGACCATTTTTAGTGGCAAAGTCCCTAAATATGAGTAATGCCTAATGCTCTAACTTATTAAAAAGACTCAAAGTCTTTGTTGAGTAAAAGGGAATGGTAAAATACTAGTAATGCTAAAACAACTTGAAATTGTTCACGTTTTTAGAAAGCTTTTACAGCATTTTTTAATGCTATTCACTTTTATTGTCCTCAGTGCTTGTGGTGAGGCTGTTGAAAATTTAGAAGAAAGACTTCGCCAAGAAAAAATCGCATCCACATCAACCATTACTTCTGTAAGTCCCGCATATGGATCAACTAGTGGAGGGGGAACCCTTACTCTTAATGGATCAAATCTAGACTTAGTCACAAGTGTTAGTCTTGGTGATGGAACGTGTACTATCGCAACCCTTAGTAGCTCCATTCTTACTTGTACTTTAAGTAGTGCAAGTGCTGGTTCAAAAAACATTACAATAAATAATTCTAAAGGTGAAAGCTTTACCTTTAGTAATGGTTATCGCTATTTAGCGGCACCTACAATTAGCTCTGTTACTCCAGCAGTAGGGAGTGTGGCCGGTAGCGAATCCATCACCCTAACAGGAACTGGTTTTTATCAAATTTCTTCAATTGATATTGGTGGAAGTGCTTGTACTAGTGTGGTTACCGTGAGCTCTACTACCGCAACGTGTACCACAGGTGCTAATACTGCAGGTTCATATACTATTACAGTGACTAATGTTGACTCGCAAACAGGTACTCTTGTGAGTGGCTATGATTATGTTGATCCTCCGACGATTACAAGTTTTTCTCCAACAACCTTAGAGGAAGCTGGAGGACAAACACTTACAATTAATGGAACAAACTTTGATGGCTCTACCACCAGTGGAACCGTTGAAATTGGTGGCTTTGATTGTCCCGTCGCTACGAATACAGGAACAGTTATTACATGTACCACTATTCCATATTGGAGTACTAGTGGAACTGGTACTAGTCGTTATGGTGCCTTTGGTAGTGATGTGACAGTGGTTGTAAGTAATGCAGATGGAGGTACTGATTCAGATACTATCGAGTATGTTCCAGCAGTAACACTTACAAGTATTGATCAAGCTTATGGCTCAATAAACGGTGGTGATACCATTACTATCACTGGTGATTGGTTTGATAGTGGCGGTTCATTTGATGTCACTATGGCAGGTGTTAGTTGTGCAACTGCAACTGTTGTGGATAGAAATACGATAACTTGTGTAACAGATGTTCAAACTGCTCAAACAGGCGATGTGGTTGTTACAAACTTTGATGGTCAACAAGCAACTTTAACTAATGCCTTTACTTATAGACCGGCTCCTACAATTACCAGTGTCACTCCTGGAAATGGACCAGAAAGTGGTGGGGGAACAGTTAGTGTAACAGGTACAGGTTTTGATTCTGCTGGAAATTTCACTGTTTTATTTGGAGCCGCAAACTGTACTAATATAACAAATGTAACAAGCACTAGTTTTGATTGTGATGTTCCGGCCAATACCGCTGGTACTTATAATGTTACCGTTACTAATACAGACGATAATCAAGCAGGAGTAGGAGTTGGGGCCTATATTTATAATCCAGCACCTACTGTAACAATTGTTACCACTCCTGTACTGCCATTTATTGATTATGGCCCAGTGGCCGGTGGAAATACGATTCAAGTTCAAGGAACTAATTTTCAAACGGGCTTAACTGTTGAGTTATCTGATGAAAATGGAACATTCCAAACTTGTGGTAGCTTAAGCAACTTAACTGCTACAAGAGTAGACTGTGTTGCTCCAGCTGTTGGTGCGGCAACATTATCAAATGTTCGCGTGACTAATCCAGATGGCCAAGCTTTTACATTGGCCAGTGCTTATACCTATAGACCAGCTCCTGTTATCTCATCAATCTATCCATTTATTGGACCGACAGGTGGGGGACAAGAAATTTCTGTTTATGGTAGTTATCTAATGCCAAATGTAAGTATTGATATAGATGGACAAACTTGTTCAGTTACAACTTATGTTTCTGAAAATGAAGTAAGGTGTACTACTCCTAATTATGGTTCAGCGTCAGCTTTACTCAATGTTGATGTTACAAATGAAGATGGACAAACAGATCAATTAGCAAGCTCATATGAATTTGTACTCGATCCCGACTTAACTGTTACATCTCCAGCAACAACACCGACTTCTTCTGATATTGCTGGTGGAACGAGTATTACTATTACTGGTGCTAATTTTCATAGTTCAGGTGTGAGTGTAACTATTGATGGAGATACTTGTACTAATGTAAATCGTGTAAATGCCACGACAATTACTTGTGATACACCTGCTCATAGCTCAGGAGAAGATTATGTTGTTCGAGTAACTAATACAGTGAGTGGACAGTTTGGTGATAGTGCAGCTTTCTTTGACTTTATCGGACCTCCAACTCTGACAAATATATATGAAGAAACAGGAACCACAATTATTGATGGTGGAAATGATAATGGTGGATATAAGATTCGCTTAATTGGAACTGACTTTCAAACCGGAATGAGTGTCACTGTTGGTGATGCGACTTGTGCTGCGGAAGGTGTGGGTGTTACTGACTCACAGTTTGTAGATAATAATACCTTTGATTGTTATATTCCTGCTGGTAGTTATTCATTACAAGATGTGGTGCTGACAAATCAAGATGGACAAACCAGTACCTCATCAAGTGCCTTTATTTTTAGACCTGCGCCTACTTTTGCTAGTGTCTCACCTGATTATAGTGATCCTTTAGGTGGAAGCACGGTTACTATTTCCGGAGCTAATTTCACCGGTGCAAATATGGAAGTACGAATTGATGGTACGGCCTGTAGTTCAACGACATTTGTAGATGCAAATACCTTAACCTGTGTTACTCCTGCCCATGCCTTGGCAACTGGATTAAATATTGAAATTGTAAATTCTGGCGATCTTCAAACAACAGGTAGTGTTGGATCATTTGATTATATTGGAGCTCCATCAATTAGTAGCATTACAGTTCCAAATCCAATAGCTCTTTATAGTAATGAAAATATAGCAGAGGCAGGTGGGGAAAATATTATTATCACCGGTACAGATCTTCGATCTGATGCAACTGTTACAATAGGAACTGATCCATGTACTTATGTAAGTGATACAGAACCAACAAGTTATACCTGTACCACTCCAGCAGGAACAGGAGATCCTATTACTGTGACCTATACAAATGCTGATGGGCAAAGTGATACGGCCCAATTAAGATATGTCGCCGCTCCAACTATTACAGGTTATGATTATGCATATGGCCCAGTTGCCGGTGGAAATACTATCAATGTACAAGGGACTGGTTTTCAAGCTAGTGCCACTGTTAGTATTAATGGAGTGGCCTGTACAAGTTCAACAGTGAATTCAACTACAGATATTGATTGTGTGGTTCCGGCCGATGGTGGTGCAGGAATAGGTACTTATGATGTGGTGGTCACTAATGATGATGCTCAAACCGTAACTGATAGTGGAGCATTTGCTTATGTGGCAGATCCTGCGATTTCAAGCACAAACCCAACCACAATTTATGAAGTCGGCTCACAGACTCTTGTTATAACTGGTACCGATTTATATGATAATGCAACTGTTACCATCGATAGTAATCCATGTACTATTACAAGCAACTCAAGTCCAACTTCTATTACTTGTACTACTCCTGCCGGAACTGGTACAGGGGTTACCTTATTAGTTACAAATGAAAGTGGTCAAACAGGTAGTACAACTATCGACTATCTACCAGCTCCAACGGTGACTGCAGTTGATTCACCAACTGATGCAGATGGTGGACGTAGTGATGGTTCACAAACAATTACGATTACCGGAACTAACTTTATCTCTGGTGATACTAGTCATACCGTTGATCTAGCAGGAAGTCCTTGTACTGTGATTTCTGTACCAACGACAACTTCATTAACATGTACATCAAGTGCTGGAAGTAGTACTAGTACAGTTACAGTAACGAATCCGGATGGACAAGTTTCAAATGCTTATGCAAGTTTCACTTATCATCCAGCTGTAGACATTACAAGTGTTTCACCAATTGGTGGACCTGCAGCGGGAGCCAATAGTATTACTATTTCTGGTTCTGGTTTAAGAGATTCAACTTTAGGTGGTGGTGTTGTCACTGTTGATATTGGTGGAATAGGTTGTACTGTAACAGCAGTTGCCGGTGATGGAAGTAGTGTCACTTGTACAGTAGCTGCAGGACCACAGACTCCAGGTGATTATGATATTACAGTTACCAATGGAGATGGAAGAACTGATACACTTACTGGTATTTATAAAATCATTGATGCTCCGACAGTAACAAATGTTACTCCAAGCACTGCTCCAGAAAGTTTGGCCACAACTTTAACCATTACAGGTACTGGTTTTCAAAATTACGGTACTGATCCAACAGTCACTGTTGATGGTGAAGCATGTACTAGTGTTAGTGTTGCCAGCGATACGAGTCTAACTTGTACCACGGCTCCAAGTGCTACTACTGATACGACTCGTATGGTAGAAGTTATTGTTATTAGTCCAGATACACAACAAGGCTCAGATAGCTCTGCCTTCTTACAATATATTGCTCGTCCACATGTTACTTCAATTGATGTAAGTGTGGTGCAAACTGGTGGTGGAGATACTATCAATATCACAGGTAGTAATTTTGTTAGTGGTGCAACCGTAGAAGTTGGAGTGAATTGTGCGACTACCACATTTAATAGTGCAACTTCTTTAACTTGTGTCACAGCGAGTGCTTCAGCTGGAACATATGACTTAGTTGTGACAAACCCTGATGGCCAAGTAGATGATGATACTAATAATGTAATCGTATCACCGCCACCAACAGTGACATCAATTAGTGATGACTATGATGCTATTGCAGGTGGGAAATCAGTGGTTATTAGTGGTAGTGATTTTGCTGCCGTAAGCTCAGTTACTCTAGCGGGTACTGCTTGTTCAATCACAGCTCAAAACTCTACTAGTGTTACTTGTACTACTGGTTCAGTTGGTGCTGATACTATAGGGGATGTGGTTGTTACAAATGGTAATGGAATAACAGGTACATTAAGTAATGGTTTTGAATATGAAGATACACCAACATTTACTTCACTTACTGATGGTTCTGATGATCAAGGTAGTGTTGTTGGTGGTGAGGCCATAACGATCTCTGGTAGTAATTTTGCAACTGGGGTGAGTGTAACAATTGATGGTAACCCATGTACTTCTTTAGTCAGAACTAACTCTACTTCTATAAGTTGTTTAACACCTGCTGGTGGTGCACCAGGTGCTGTCGATGTTATTATTACGAATCAAAGTGGTCTAACAGTTACTGCTACCAATGGTTATACCTATGTTGGTGCAAGTCCAAGCATTACTAGCATTAGTCCTCAAGGTGGGGATACAGCTGGTGGGACAACTGTGACTATCACAGGTTCAAACTTTGTAAGTGGTGCTACGGTTGCAATTGGTGGAGCTTGTACAAATTATGATTATTCAGGTGTTCCAACCACTATCGTTTGTGACACTGCTAATAATGGGGTTGAGGCCTTTGAGGATGTTGTGGTAACAAATCCTGATTTAAGTACAGATACCCTTACAAATGGCTTCTTATTTACAGACTCGCCAACAGTTACAAATATTTCACCAGCAACAGGTTCAACTGCAGGTGGAACAGTTGTGACAGTTACAGGGACTAATTTTGATTCTGGCCAATACAGTATGAATATTGGTGGTGTTGCCTGTACTGGAATTTCACATATAAGTCCTACTCAATTTTCTTGTACTCTTGGTGCAAGTTCAGCGGGAACTTATGATGTGAATGTTGTGCAATACTTTCAAACTGCTACTCTTGGTAGCTCATTTACATATGCAAATGGGGCAAACCTAACATGGCAAAGTACAGCGACTTATGATTATGGAACTCAAAGTACTAACGTGAGTGCTACATTTACACTTGAAAATACTGGGCCTACTGCAACCACAGCAGATATAGCTGTCTCAACTGGTTCGACGGAATTTTCAGTGACAAGTGATAATTGTTCTGGGACATCACTATCTTCAGGGGCAACCTGTACGGTAGATGTAACATTTATGGCACAATTTTTAAGCACTGGTAGTTATAGTGCGACTTTAGAGGCCACGGCCAGTGATGGGGGAACCACCCAACGAACCATACAAGGAACGAAATAATGAAAGCTATAATTTTATTATTACTCTCATTTAATTTATATGCTCAAAATCTAGCTGATTGTAAATTTGCATTTTCTAAACTAGGTGATGGTAGTGGTTTTGATCAAGTAAGTTCTCAATGTAAAGAACTTATAAGTAGTAATTCGGCTTCAAATGCTAAGGACTCTTATTCAGATGAGACCATTGATCGTGAGTATACAGGCTTTCAAAATGCACTTTTAACCTATGATAAAAAAGCAGATGCTCGTTATTTAACTGCGGGTTCAAATACTTTATTAGAAGATGTTGGTGCTGTTTTTTATGATCATGCCCATAAAGAGCTTTATGTTATTGATACAAAGAGCTCAAGGCTATTAGTATTTTTAAGTGAAGTGCCAGGTAATGTGGCTCCTATAAGAATTCTTGAAAAAGATGAATTAGTGGGAGCGAATGATGTCGCCGTTATAGGTGATTCACTTTATATTTTAAATAATACAACTAATAAATTATTAGTTTATAGCCGCCTGGCCAGTGTGAAGGCGAGAGAAGATAAGCAGTTTTTAGATTTAGTGCAGTCTGTGGATATTTCTCTTGAAGCAAAGAGTTTAGAAGTTGAGGGGGGAGCTCTTATCTTAAAAGATCAAGATCAGAAGAAACTCTCTACCTTAAGTTTAGAATAATTTTTAAAAAGTTAATCCAACACCAAACTTCGCCTCATTAATTGTCTCATCCCAATCAATAGTAGAAATATGAAAGAAGATATTACTCATATGAATCTTCTCACTAAAAATCCAATGAGGTTCAATAAAAGTATATCCTAAACCAGTTGTCACCATAGGTGAGGTGTCACCTGATTGCATAAAGTAATGAACCCCTCCACCAATTTCAAAGAAAAGGTTGTAAAGGTATTGGCGAAAGAGAATTTGTCCTTTAAAGCCTGGATCAACCACTTCTTCAAGGTCATCATTTTCAACGGTATATGGAGAAAGTCCAACTGAAAGGCGAATTCCCGTATAATCAGTTAGAGAGAAATAGGGTAGCCAAGCAAACTCAGCATTATACTGTAGATTCCCACCGACACTCACTGTGTTAAAAGAAAGTTTAAATGAACATAGTGCACACTGAGCTCTCTTAAATGTTTGTGCTTTTTCTTTATTAATATCAAAAATTGATTCTTCTAAAGGATCAAACTCATTAATTTTACCATCTTTCATGCGAAAAAAACGACCATTGCGTCTAAGGACAATAGTAAAACCTTTTTGATAAAAATAGACCACATCTTTACCAACTTGGCTTGGCCTATATTCTTTAGAATATCTTTGAAATAGACGAGGCATATAAAACTCATCAAAAGATACTTTGGTATAGCGATACTTTCCAGTCAGTACATAGATCTGCTTGGATTGATAGGCGTAGAAAGTCCAACCCTTTCTAGACATCTTTTCTACTTTCTTTTGTATATCTTTTAATTTTTTTTGTTTTTGAATAAGCGTTAATGCTTTTTTGGGTCTTGCATTAGCGTTATGCACACCAAAGATCATAAGCATACTCATTAACAAGAAGATTTTATTCATATTAATATTGTAAGGTAGAAAGTTAAGCCATGCAAAATAAATTCATTACCCGAGTTCAATGCTCGGCTAGCTGGTAATTAGTATTACCTCTTTAATCCTTATTAATTTTTAGTAAAATAAACTGAGGAGAATTTATGGCCAATAAAAATGAACCAGATAAAACAGAGTTTCCATATCTACATGGCTTTTCAAAAAAAGAACAAGATCGCTTAAGACAACAAGCTGCGTTTTCTGAATATAAAATTTATGAAGGACTTAATCTAAGTGATATTGGAAAGCTAATTGAAATTGGTTGTGGAGTAGGTGCTCAAACAGAAATACTTTTAAGACGTTTTCCAAATATGCACATTAATTGTATTGATGCTAATGAAAATCAAATTGCTGCCTGTAAGGATAATTTAAAATCCCATTCTTATGCACAAGGAAGGTACACGGTTGAAAAAGGTGATGCTCAAAAACTAGATTTTCAAAGTAATTCTTTTGATGGGGCTTTCTTGTGCTGGGTTTTAGAACATATTCCTGAACCGGCCAAGGTTCTTAGTGAGGCCAGAAGAGTTCTAAGACCTGGTGGTCGCATCTATGTTACAGAAGTTTTAAATTCTTCATTCTTTCTTGATCCTTATTCTCCAAATGTGTGGGAGTATTGGATGAAGTTTAATGATTATCAATATGAAAATGCTGGTGATCCTTTTGTGGGGGCAAAGCTTGGAAATCTCCTACTTTCCATGGGATTTACTAATGTCAAAACTCAGGTGAAGACTTGGCATTTTGATAATCGTCACCCTGATAAACGCAAGGAAACCATTGAGTTTTGGACTGAGCTTTTAATGAGTGGCAAAGATCAATTAATAAAAGAGGGAGTGATCTCGCAAGAATTAGCCGATAATTGCTATAAAGAGCTTAGATCTGTCGCCAATGATCCTAATGCGGTTTTCTTCTATTCCTTTATTCAGGCAGAGGCCACAGTCATTTAAATAGCTGAAACCATAAGTAATGTGAATATTTTACATTTAAGATGGCAGAGTGTGAAAAATATTTTATAAGCTCGTATGCAAAAATTATTGGTTTTAACATTATTCGTATCTCAAGTCGCTTTCGCTAATATCTCTTGTTATGAACGCCTCACTGAAGGTTATGGGGACTCGGCCCATTATAGCCAACATTCTAGTGACGTTTATTCCAACTCAGCTGAAACACTTGATCCACAAATGGCCTATAATGCAGTAACAAAAACATTAAATGATCTCGGTTGTAGTGAAAAAGTTGAATTAACAGAAGTTCAATGTACTGAGGCCTTAAATACTACTCTTTGTCGTCTTGATATGAAGTTTGGATACTTTTTAATCCTAAAAGATTACGTGGATACAGTTAATATACTTTTTAATCGTTGGGATTAATACTCGTCCGCTATACTCAAGTTATCTTTTCGTGACAGCTTAAGACTTTTTCTTCAAAATAGGGTCATGAAAAATTTTATTAAAATGTCACACTTAGTCCTTACTATTACTCTAATCTTTATTGCTATCGCATGTGATTCTTCTTATCGCCAAGTAAAAGTCGATGCAGAGAATAAAAAGAAGCATGAACTCATAAGTGATAATTTTATGATCACCACTCAAGGAGAGGGAACCAGTGCAGCTGGTTTAGAAATTATTAAGGCCGGAGGAAATATCATTGATGCTGCTGTGGCCGTATCCTTTGCTATCTCAGTTGAAAGACCTCATTCAACAGGAATTGGTGGCGGTGGTTTTCTTATTTATTATGATGCGAAAACTAAAAAGTCCCATGTCTATGACTTTAGAGAGATGGCCCCATTAAAATCCCATAAGAAGTACTTTGTGGATGCAGAAGGAAAACAAATTAAAGATAAATCTCTAACAGGTGGTTTTGCAGCGGGGACGCCTGGACTCGTTAGAGGTCTTGCTAAAATTCACAAAGATCTGGGAAAAATGGATTGGGATAAAACGGTTCAACCAGCAATCAAACTAGCACGTAATGGATTTAAAGTTTATCCTGCCCTTCATAATGCTATGAGTGCAGAAAGAGATCGACTTTTAAAATTCACTGATTCAAAAGAAATCTTTTTAAATAAAGCAGGGGAGCCTTGGCCAATTGGTCACGTGCTAGTACAAGAAGATCTTGCCAAGACTTTAGAAACGATTGCTCAAACTTATGGAGAAGATTTTTATACAGGTGATATCGCCAAGAAAATCGTCGCTTCTATTCAAGAGCAAAAAGCTGATATGAGCATGCAAGACCTAGCAGGCTATGAAGTAAAAAAACGTGATGCAATAAAAGGAAGCTATAAAGGATATGAGATAATTTCAATGCCACCACCAAGTTCAGGTGGGACGCATATTGTTCAAATCTTAAATATCTTAGAAGACTATGACCTGAAAAGTATGGGAGTTCAAAACCCAAAAACAATTCACTTAACAAGTGCAGCAATGCAATTAGCTTTTCGTGATCGTCAAAGATATATGGGAGATAGTGATTTTGTAGATGTTCCTTTGAAAACTCTGACTTCAAAAGACTATGCCGCTAGACTTAGAAAACTTATTAAAAAGAATAAAGCACTAAGTTTTGAAGAATTAAAAACACCTAGTCCATTAGGCAAGGAGCCAGAACATACCACTCACTTTTCTTTAATGGATAAAGAAGGAAATATCGTTGTTTCTACTCAGACCATTAACGGTTGGTTTGGTTCCGCTCTGGTTGCAGAGGGGACAGGAATTGTTATGAATAATGAAATGGATGACTTTGCTGCTAGTGCTTCGGGGGTAAATCTCTTTGGTGCTCTGGGGGGAGAAAATAATTTAGTAGAAGCTAGAAAAAGACCATTAAGTTCAATGTCACCAAGTATTGTGATTAAAGATGGAAAGCCGGTTTTGGCCCTTGGAACTCCAAGTGGAACAAGAATTCTTACTTGTGTAGCACAGACGATTTTAAATTATATTGAGCATGAACTTCCATTATGGGAAGCAGTGGCGGCCACTCGTTATCACCATCAATGGTATCCTGATGAGATCCGCGTGGATCCTCCATATTTTTATACCAATACAAAAAAAGAGCTGCAGGCCATGGGATATAAAATCAATGAAAAAGGCTTTGGGTGCTCTATTCAGGCCATTGCTAATGAAAATGGTAAGCTTCATGGTGTAAGTGATATGCGTGGTTATGGACAAGCAGTTGGGTTTTAATTAGTCCGATCTATTAAAAAATAAGAACTAATGAGAACAGATGTTAAAACTAAGACATTTCCTTTATAGTGCAGGCTTCTTATACTTAAGTATAATTTTATTTTATAGCATTTTTCAGTTTAGTTTTTACAATCAGAACTTTAATATTATTCATTATACAAAAGGCAATCTTGAAACAATTATCTACGCTATAGCTTTAGCGTATTCATGGTATAAAGGTAATCAGGCTTATTTTTTCCAGAATAGTGTAGTATTGATGAAAAATCATATTGTCCTATTAATTAAACTAAATCTTCTTATCATTTCTTTTTTTCTCTTTATCAGAATTGCTTTTGGAGATACTAATTTTACAAATCTATTTAATCGCGAATTCTTTGGATTTATTCTTTTCTTTTGTCTTTATGTTTATGCCAAAAGATTTTTTAAAAAAAATAATTATGTTCCTCCTAAGAAAAAAGATTAGCTTTATATTTTATTGATTTTGTCTTTCAAAGCAGGATTTAAAGGGTAGCTATTAGCTGCCATCTTACAAAATTTATTACTTGCATCGGTCTTATTATTTACAAAAAATTCACATAGATATACAAGACCATTATTAACATGACTAGGGTTTAGTTTTCTAATTTCTGAAAAAAATAGACTAGTGTATATGGGGTCGTTATTTAATTTAAAAAGCATTATTGTAGAAATTCTTCTATAGTATCCATTTAAATTGGGCGATATTTTAATCGCTTCAAGAAAAGAATCAAAAGCTTTTTTATAATTTTTTCTATTTTCAAAAATTTGACCCAAAACATAGTATGGATCTGAGTATGAATAATATTCTAAAGACTTATTAAAGTATTTTATTGCATCATCTTCATTCTCTTTTTTTAGTTCAGCATGAGCTTTTGCTTGATATACTTCAGAAAACTTTGAACTTAAGTAATCATTAGTTACTGGAAATTCCTTTTCTTTCATATATTTAATAGCCTCATCAATTCGTTTTAATTGAATTAATGAGTTTAGTATAAAGGCATGTGCGTTTGCTTTTCGAGAACTTAAACTTGATAATGATTTTTTGTTAAGAATAATATTTTCTTCATGTTTCTTTTCTATTACATTTATATATGAAAGAGAATTATATATTATATTAAACTCAGTATTTCCAATTCTATTCTCAGTGTCTTTATTTTTTAGAGCACTGTTGAAAAGTTTACGGGATTTTTTATAATCTTTCTTTCTATGCCAATACCTTGCTGTATAGTAATCTTTAAAAAATTGACTTGTATTTTTAGAGCTTTTTAAATCGATTAATTGTGGCATATGAACTTTATCTTTCTCTAATTCATGATAACAGATGAGCCTATAGCCCTCGGCTCTATAATAAACTGGTTTAGACTGAACTGATTGATCAATTAAACTTACTGCTGATTTATGATCTTTTTTAATCATTGCATTCCATGCTTTGAAATATAATAAACTAGAACCATCGTATTTTGAGTCTATGTTCTTTAAAATTAACTCTCTATATCTTTGAGGACTATTTTGAAATAAGTAAATTAAATTCAAATCATTTATCAAATCATTTTTAAATAAATAATTTTCAAGATTTGTCTGATCTCCTGGACTGTATGTTAAATAAAAACTTGAACATGAATTCAAGTAAGATTTTAGATTTTCAATTTCTTTGATTATCTCATCTGAAACTTCCATATCAATTTTATTTAATGAATATTTATGTGTGACTAAAACTCCATTTTTTTTACGAGAAATATCATACGAGATATCAATGAATGAATTCTTATAATTGCACTTTTGAAGAGCATATTTACTAAAATTACTTTCTTTTATATAAATATTCTTTTCAAAATCAATATTAAAATATGTTTTAATTCTCTTTTCTCTTGGTTGGAGAGAGTACTTTAAAATATTTATTTGAGGGTAGGTTAAGTCAAATGCATACAAATTCTTACTTAGTACTATCATTGGCATTTTGGATTGATAACTAAAGTTAACTTTATACATGCCATCTTTAGACTTTTTTATTTCTCCTATTTCTAAATCTTTTATGTTTTCACTAGGTGAAATTAAACTTTTATAGAAAAGTGTCCTTTGTTTTTCTTTAAGACTTTTAAATTCCTCATCCTTTATTTGAAATTTTAAATACCCTCTATGAATTCTTTTATTATCTAGATGTTCAATACTTTTGCGTATAAGTACTTTATTATTTCTTTCGTTTGCATAAAGTTTTATTGCCAGAAAGAAAATAAGGGTTATAGCTTTAATATGGAATATCATCATTTACTGCCTTTACCACCAACAGTCCAAAAATTTTGTCTATAACCCAAGTATATCGTTTGGTGCTCTAGGGTTTGTTCTGCAAAAACTAATCCATCGACAACAGTATCTTCATAAGTATTGAGTTCAATACCTAAGTAAATATATTTATCTTTTCCAACATTAAACTCTAAATCAACTCCATACCCAAGGGCAGTATAGTCAGTTTCATCACTTGAACCATTGACTTCATATTCTGAGTTATAACTTGCGAATGATATAAATGGTTGGAAAAAACCAAATTTTAAAGCAAGAGAGCCTCTGATTCCTGACTCACTTAAAGCTGTTGCGTAAGTGGTTCCATCATATGAATAATCTTTGTCTTCATATTTATTTTGAAAGTAGACTATTTTAGTTAGTATCCATGGAAGCTCTTCGGATATCCCAATGAAAAAACCATTACCCTCATTTGTATAGTCTGGAAGGAGAGTCCCATTTCCCGTTATGACACTTGATACATCAGCAGTTTCCTTGTAATTAGCTTTTTGAGCTCCAGCTACAAGTCCATACTTTGTTGTAGAAGAACAACTAGTAAATAAGATTAAGCATAATCCTGTGAAGAAAATTAATTTTAACATTTTTGACCCTTTTAACAAGAGTAACATTTATGCTAAAATGAATATACAGGGACGTATCTTCTCTTAAGGTAACTTAATTTAGTATGTCTAAAAGATTCTATTAATGATTATTGGGGGGAGTTGTTTTATTATTTTTTTAATAAATAATTATGATTTCAAACCAGATATTACAATCCTAGCTCAGTATAACTTAGGCCGTTCCATAAAGAGCAGAAATAGTACTCATAATTTCAACAATTTCACTGTCAGATAGATTGCCTTGTTTATTAACAAGTCTTTTATTTGATACTGTTCTAATTTGTTCACACATTGCTTGACCTTTAATAGTTTTGAAATCTGTATTAACTCTTGAAGGCCAGTTTTTTAATTTAGTTGTAAGAGGAATGACAACTTTGATATCTAAGCTTGTGTTCAATGTATTAGGAGATATGATTACCGCAGGCCTTGTACCTTTTTGTTCACTTCCTTTTGTAGGACTCAAAGCAACGTCCCAAACTTCACCTCTTAGCATTCTATTCCCATTCTCCTAAATCAGAGTCAATCCATTCTCTGTCTTCCTTATCTAAGTTATTATTATCTTCAAAGCTCATTTCAGTATGATGTTGAGGTTTTTTAAAAATGATAAGGCGTCCATTATAAAGATGTATTTCTAATTCATCACCAAGCTTGAAGTTACCTCTTTCAAGTAACTCTTTAGGTAATGTAAATCCTTGTGAATTTCCAATCTTGCTAAGCTTTATAGCACCCATAGATAGTCTCCCTGACTAAAAGATAATGTTAGTATAACATGTTATAACACGTTTTACAATGTGGTGAACTTGTTTAAATTCAGTAGTTTAGAGCTTTTGGATTTCTGTGAAATGCGTGGTTATGGACAAGCAGTTGGGTTTTAATTAGACCCAACTATTCCTGAAACATATACCAAACATCACGCATGCGATAATACTCAAAATCAAAGCTTAAGTGATCGCGATAGAGTACCTTATTTCTCACATTGTATAGGGGAGCATCTGCGGGAAGACGCATTTCTGTATAGTCGGCCATACTCATGCGTGCTTCAATAAAGTAATTATCGCTGCCAATGATATAATTAACTCTTTCTAAAAGAGAAGTATTATAAGCATCAGATTCTTTCCAAATAAGTTCTTTTAAACTCTTAGTAAGTTTCTTATAGCGATCAGTATCTTTTTCTTTTTTACGTGCACTTTCAAGGTCTTTTAAAAACTCTCTTAGGCGCCAACGCATGCGATTACTAGTATAATCTACTTCCTCTCTGGTTTTCCCACTCCAAAAATCCACATCTCGATTAGATGAATTTGCCATGACCTGGTAGAACTCCTCATTGGTAATGGCAAGCATTCTATCTAATGCTTTTTTAGGGTAGCCCAGATTTACATCAATATGCATATTACCCCAAGTATCATTTGTTGAGTGTAGCTCAGGGGTAAAGTCTAAGAACTTTTTATTAAGCGCTAAGCGATTGGCCAATGGAATATAATGCTGACTTAATTCTTCCATCTTAGTATTGCGATCTTCAATGGTGAAGCTAATACGGAGATCGATATCATCTAATTCTTCATTCTCATCCATATCACCTAAGAGGTGAAAACGACGATTTTTAATTTCACCATTATCAAACCACTTCCACTCTCGTATTTGTTCCGCATTATATTGATAATAGCGATTTGAAGTAAAACTATCGTGGTCATCATAGATGATTTTGTCTTCACGTGAGCGATTATCCATTCTAAAAAGACCAAAGAGATCAATAAAACCACGACGACTAACATAGTCACTTCTTAGGGTGGCAGTTTTGGCAACCTGGGAAAGAGGTAGTATATCACCAGTCATCAATAGGTGTTCAAAAGCTTTTAACTTTCTTTGATCTTTTTCAGCTTTCTCATCAAAACTTAATTTGAAAATCTGTCGAGTTAAATTTCCATTATAGCCATCTGCTTGGAACACAGGGATTCTTAATAAATAGAGATTTGCATAAAGTGCTGCATGCCATGAACTAAAGTGAGAACGATCTCTAAAAACTGTATAGTCATTTGCATTTCTATGATAAAGAGTACGTGACATAAGTCCGATCCCTTTAGAAAAACTAGCACTTATTGGTATGCGGGTATCAGAAAAGAAGAGTTCACCTTCACCTTCAAAGCCATCTTCTACTATGAGGACATAGTCTTCCGGTAATTTATTTTGCCTTTTATGAAAAGGTAGTAGAGCATTAAAAATAAAATTATTATTAAAGGTCGCTTCTTCTCTAGTTTTCTTAGTGTAGATTAAACGATAGTCTTTATAATAACTAACTTTACCACGTAAGACCATTCCCACCCCAAGTGAGAAACGTACTCTGACTCTGTCTTGTACAATAAAATTATCGTCGATCTCTTGCTTGCGCTCATTTTCTTTAATATCTCTATTAAGAGTTACTTGAATTTGGCCTAAGTAATTTGAGTCATAACCAAGTTCTTGTGAGTCGATAACAAAAGTATCAAAGCTTGAAGTGAGGGCAATGGCTCCTTGCGCAGCATAGTACTTAGCAGACTCATAGATCGGTAGCATCATCTCATGAAGTTCACCACCATAATTTCTAATATAGTCTTCAAAGCTAAAGTCAGTTAGTTCACCATTTTGAACCACACCATTGGCAGTGTTAATATTGCGATTACATTCAAGTAGGCCAAGCTCAGCTTCTAAATCAAAGGCAGAGACTAATTGATTTCTTCTATTAATAAGTTTTTCTGTAAGTAAAATCGCAACCTCTGTAGGCCAGCCACCAAGTCTAACTGCATCAGCAATTTGAGAACGGCTTAGCTTGGCAATTTTACGAATCATCCATCTCGCATCAGCGTAGGTTACATGATCAAAACCAGAATTGGCCTGAAAATTATTATTTATAAGTACAGCATACTCAGGACCAGTTTTCTTGATAATATCCCACTTAAACTCTTCAATTTTTTCTTTAGAGAAGTTTCCAAAACTAAAACCTTGGTCATGCTGGAATTGATACATTTGATATTGGCCATCGTCGTTCATGCGAAGAACCAGTTTATTATTATCAGCTTCTTTTATGTCATTATTAGCAATCCATGTATTAAAGATATAAAGACCACGAATCTCACGATAGCTCTTATGATCATTTTCCCCATAGGCCCATGGACCAACGCGAATCAGCTCTTTTGGGATAAGTTCTAAAAGGGCCTCTTTAATGACAATAATGGTTTTATCTTCTTCTTGAATAATTTCTTTAACAAATTTATCAAAATCGTATTTCGAATAATAACTATTAAACTCTTGTTTTAGCTCATCCACAGTTAATTTAGATGGTAATTCTATTTCAAAATCTTTCACGTATTCAGAAATATCGTAATGATAACCTAGGGCAGAACTAAGGGCACTGGCCGTGACTTCAGATTGAATTTCTTCTGCTAATTTTAATTTGTATTTAAACTTCTTGCCATTCTTTTTGGCAGTAACGTGAAACTTAGGTTTTGTTTGAGATTTTTTAACCTTTTTAAACTTAGCTCTCTTAGTTGGAAACCAAATCTTAACATCTTTATACATAGGATCTTGTCCACGTGCAAAGTGTCTTTCAAGAGCTTTATTTTCGATGCGTATTGGATACCAAAATGGTGTATTAGGTGTAGGATCTAATAGAGAAAGGTCTCCACCATTTTCTTTATATACTTTTAATTCATCATGAGTATAAGGACGAGACTTCTCTCTATTCCATAAATTTGTGGCTTCGCCAGTGATGGGGTTTCTCTTAGATATCTTATGGTCTTCAAAGTATTCACGAACGTATTCGATGATCATACTTTGAGAAAGGCCTATGCCTGAAGTTTTTGTGGAGTAGTTTAGCTCTAAGATTTTTTGTAAGCGTGTATAAATGACTTCTTCATCTAGCTCAATCTCATCTCTTTGATACCGTTGTAGATCCGAAATAATGCTTTGAATTTCTGTATCGATTAATTGATATACAATTAGTATTTTCTCATCAGCTAATTCTTCTTGAATTTCCTCATTATCTAATTCTAAATTTAAGCGATAGTGATTTTCTAGATTACTTGTGACTTCTAATTTTCTTTGCAGAATTTCTGTTTTAAATTGTAATAAGCCTGTGAGTTGGCTATTTTTAAGGCCATCTTGTAATTGCAGTTTTTCTCTTATAAAGCTCTTAGTTGAATCTGGGCTTATATAGGCCCAAAGACTATTACTAATGAAGATAAATAATAGAAAAAATAATCCTCTCAAATGATCCCCTTACAAAGTTTAGATAGTGATAAAAATATAGACACTATTACAAGCTCTAAGTGCTTGTAATTACATCGTTATTTCTATCATCTACCTATATAGTTGCAAGGGGTTTGCCAATGGGCAAAAACCTATTTTATTGAATGAGGGAGCTTAAAAACCACAAATATCTAGCCCTTTCTTGGTGGCCTCACGCTTAGAGATTTCTTTCATCCAACGCTGCATTTGGATAAAATTTGGTAGCTCTAAGATATCACTAGCACCATAGAATTTATCAAGACATAAGACCCATGGATAGATTGCCATATCAGCAATGGTATACTCATTTGTGGCAATAAACTCAGAAGTTTCCAGACGGGTATTAATAACATTTAACAATCTCTTTGCCTCATTGGTATAGCGAGTAACAGGGTAGTCGTGATTGCACTTATCTTTAGCATATTTAAAAAAGTGACCAAATTGTCCAAACATCGGCCCAACTCCACCCATTTGAAAAAAGAGCCAATTATTAACTTCATTGCGACGTTTTAAATCTCTGGGATAAAATTGTCCTGATTTTTCTCCAAGGTATTGTAGAATATTTCCAGACTCAAAAATCTTTAACTCACCAGCTGGAGTGTCAGGATCGACTAATGCCGGAATCTTACTATTAGGATTGATTGCAATAAACTCATCTGTAAATTGATCGCCATTAAGAATATTAATTGTATGAGCATCATAGGCCAATCCCATTTCTTCTAAAGCGATGGAAACTTTTTGGCCATTAGGTGTTGCTAGTGAATATAATTGTAGTTTTGCCATGATTTTATCCTTTTATTTAATTGGTTTATTTTAATTATACGGTATGTGTTATAAGCTTATAGAAATCTTACAAAATGCATACTTGAAATAGCTTATACGGGAGAGATTTGTGGCACTTATTCAAAATGACGCAGTAGTATTAGGACTTTTATTTATGGTTTTAGGACTGGTTTTTTACTCTGAAAAACATCCTAAATTTCAAAAGTTTTATCAATATGTTCCAAGTCTTTTATTATGCTACTTTATCCCAGGACTTCTTAATTCATTTGGAGTTATTGATGGAGAGCACTCAAAATTATACTTTGTGGCCTCACGCTATCTCTTACCATCCACACTTGTGCTCTTAACTATGAGTGTTGATCTTCCTGAAATTTTAAAGCTTGGACCTAAAGCGATCATTATGTTTTTAACAGGTACTTTTGGAATTATTATCGGTGGTCCTTTAGCAATATTATTTACCACAACATTCTTTCCTGACATGGTAAGTGAAATTGGAAGCGATGGCCTATGGCGAGGAATGACGACGGTTGCAGGCTCATGGATTGGGGGAGGAGCTAATCAAGCCAGTATGAAAGAGATCTTTCAAGTGCCTAATGAAGTTTTTTCTTTAATGGTTGTGATCGATATTCTAGTTGCAAATGTTTGGATGGCGATCCTTTTAATTTTAGCCGCTAGATCTAAGAGCATAGATGCTAAGATTGGTGCGGATACAAGTTCCATCGAAAGGCTTAAGGCGAAGATTGAAAATTACCAATTAAAAAATGAAGTCATACCTAGTGGGCATCAAATTATGCTTATCTGTGCCCTGGCGTTTACAGTCACAGGTCTTAGCCACTTTCTTTCTGATAATATTGCACCCTTTATAAAGACCAATGCACCGAGCTTGGCTAAGTTCTCATTAACTTCAGGTTTTTTCTGGCTAATTGTTATTGCCACTTCAATTGGTGTGATCTTGTCATTTACTCCAGCAAAGAAAATGGAAAATTATGGAGCAAGTAAAATTGGAAATGTGATGCTGTATATTCTGATCGCTAGTATTGGTATGCATATGAATATCTTTGAGATCTTTAAACAACCCGGTCTTTTTGTCATTGGTTTTGTATGGATGCTTATTCACGCCATTCTTATGTTAGGAGTTGGAAGATTAATTAAAGCACCACTCTTTTTTATTGCCGTAGGGTCCCAAGCAAATGTGGGGGGAGCTGCCAGTGCACCAGTAGTTGCTAGTTTCTTTCACCCAAGTCTTGCAAGTGTAGGGGTTTTATTGGCCGTTTTAGGTTATGTATTAGGAACATATGGTGCTTGGATTTGTGGCCAGTTAATGCGTATGGTGAGCTAGTAAATCTAAAAAGTACGTTCGCGATCTTTATAGGCACTTTTTAATACTTCACTATGCATAATGTAAGTTGTGCTCTTAATGGTATCAGTTACACCTGTGAGATAGTTATAAACATTAACCACTTCATCTTGTTCCATTTGCATAAATGTTTCTACACTTGTGGCAGGAATTAGGTTTAAAAAGCGGCTAGTTTCTTTACCATAAATTTCAGTTAGTACTTTCATTTTTTTAATAAAGTCTTCTTTATTAATTTCATTTACCTGACTTGGAAAAGCGTTAAAGGCCGGAATAAATATTTTATCTGCATCAAATACTTCATACACTGCTCTTGAAACATCTTGGTGGTGTGGGTGACCATATTCACCAATTGGTGCATGAGTATAAATTTGATCTGCTTGAAAGCGTTTGAGCTTAAAAACTAATTCCTTTATGGGCAATCTCTTTTCGTATATATCTTCAAAGTCCCACATCTCATAATCTTGCACATCATACATTGCAAGTGCACGAGCAAACTCAGCTTCACGCTCTTTACCTCTACCATCAGCATTTGCATCGGTAACACAAATGACCTTGGTACTCTTATCAAGGATAGAGGAAAAAAATAAAGTTTCATCATCAGGGTGGGCAATAATCACTAATTTACTCATAGAAAAAAGATAGCATGAAAAGTGACAAAAACAACAGAGCTAAATAGTAAGTTAATGGCCTATAAAGCTTATGTTTATGGACAGAGAGAGTCACACATGAAAAAATATTCTTAATGAAACTACTAGCTCTTTTTCTCTTATTCTCTCAGCTTGCGAGCGCTTATTTAAGTTATGGTGATGCAAGTGATGGTGATTGTAGTTTTACATCAAATCAAACTTTTACTTCTAAAACTGTCTGGAATTGTGAAGATCTTACTGTTGATGCAGGAGTAGTGCTAACCTTTATTGGACAAAGCTCTCCAATTCAATTTCGAGTAAAAGGAACAACGACTATCGATGGTACTCTTACAGTTAGTGCTGGTGGAAGCACTAGTGCTGGTCCAGGTGGAAGCTTGGGGGCAAATTGTGGGGCCAGTACTTGTAATAATCAACCTAGTACTGGTGCTGCTAATGGTGATGGCCAAGGTGGAGGTGCTGGAGACGGTGGTGGTTTTGGCGATGGCTATGGTGGAGGTGGCGGCGGTGCCGGCTTTGCTTTTGCTGGAGTGGTAGGTGCTGCTGGAGCAGGAGGTTCTGGTGCAAGTGATGGTGCTCTTGGGAGTCAGGGCTTGGCCTTTGTGAGTGCTGCTAGTTTGGAAACATCATTAGTTGGTGGTCGTGGCGGCGGTGCTGGTGGATCTGGAGATGCGGACTCTGTAACGGCGAACTCTGTTGGTGCAGCTGGTATAGGTGGAGCTGGCTCCGGTTCAATCGCAATAATTTCTAAAGGTGATATTAGTTTTGGTGCAAGTTCTCAAATAAATGCTGTCGGTGCACCAGGAACTGAAGGTGCAATTTCCGCAAGTGGTGCCGCTTATGGTGGAGACGGTGGAGGAGGCAGTGGAGGTGCTATCTATATAGTAAGTGCAGGTAATGTGACTGTAGGGGCTGGAGCGAGTGTTAATATAAATGGTGGAGAGACAACAAATGGTGATACAAACTCAGTTGCTGGGGGAAGAGGAAGTGATGGTATTGTAGCTATTGATGATGCCGATGGTGCCCTAACTGGCTCATTTAATTTCACAGCTCCTAATTTAGATGGTGGAAGTGAGCAATTAGGGACGACTCCTGCAGGTATTCTCGATCCTGCGAGATCCTCTGGAAATTCAGGTGCTGATTTTACCAGTGATATTGAGTCATCATGTGCATATCGAGATAATCAAGAGTTTCAATACTTTAGCTTTATTATGGCATTTTTTCTTAGTCTTATTTTATTTAGTCGAATATCTTTTTTAAGTTTGAAATAAATACAAACTGCCCTCTTTAGAGCGAGCATTGTGCTATATAGAATCCAAACTTCTTATTAAGGATTCTAATATGAAAAAAATGCTTCTTGGTACTATGGCACTAACACTTTCTCTAGGTGCTTTTTCAAAAGAAAATTTTAAAACCTACTTTTCTCCCTATCAAGGTGAAGAGGCCTTTAGTGAAATGTTTGATAAAATTTCAAATGCTAAAGACTATGCTTATATTACTGTTTATTCATGGAGCATGAGAAATAAATTAGAAGACTCTATCTCAGCTGCTTGTAAGAATGGTGCTAAAGTTTATGTGGTTATTAATAATGACCAACAAGAAAGTCGCGAAGACAGAGAAGCTGGTAACTTTAAAAAAATGATTAAAGTTAAACAAGATGTGATTGAACCTTTAGAAGAAGATTGTGCTGAGTTTAAATATACTAATAAAACTATGCACGAAAAATTTGTTATCGTTGATGATGAATACATGATTAATTCAAGTGCTAACTTTTCGGGGGGAGCGATCACTCGTTATTCTGAAAACTTTATCTCTTTTACAGATAATAAATCCGTTAAAGGGGAAGCTGGTGAAGGAATGATTAAAGCACTTAAAGAAGAGTTTGAAGTTCTTTTTAATTATTCTAAAAACCCTGATTATGATAAAGACGGTGCACCGAAATTAATTCAAGAAAATACAGTTGTTGATGGTAAAATTGATCACTCACCAAATTTAAGTGATGAGATTAGCTTTTATTCAACCACAATGAATCATGAATATAGTGTTAGCTCTCGCACTCCACGTGAAGGTAATTATATGCGTGGAAGAAGAATCTATGATTGTAAAAAAGATGGAAAGGCAATTCGTACAACTAATAGAAGAGAGTGTGATAATAAGCCAGAATACTCTTCAATTGTTGTAGGAATGCTTGAAAAAGAAATTAAGGCCGCAAAGAAATCAGTTTTTCTTGGTGTTAATTATCTAATTTACGATTCAGTTTGTGATGCTGTTATTGGAGCAGTAGAAAAAGGACTTGATGTTAGAATCATTACTGATAATAAGCAAATGAAGTCTAGAAAAGACTGTACCCGCATTCTTTCAGAGAAATATGCTAAGGACAGTGAGATTGTTAATAAATTTAGATATAAGACTTATTCGCACTTTCCAAGTCGTGAAAGTAATTATCTACAACACTCAAAGTATATCTTAATTGATTATATTCCAAGTGCAGCTAAGCCTGTAAGTGCAGATACTAAGCTTATCACTGGTTCACATAATATTTCTTATAAAGCTGAAAACTCTAACTTTGAAAATATGGTTTTATTTGAAACTGAAAAATTTGAAGATATTTATTCAGCTTTTTATAAAGACTTTAACTATCTATATACTTTAGGTAGAACGAAGAGTGATGAAATAGATAATAAAGTCAGAGAAAGAGTGCTTAGCGCAACTGAAGATGGTGCTTATAAAATTCACTTTCTTGAGGAAGAAGATGTTATGGCCATGACTTATAAAGAGTATAAAGCTCTAAGAAAAGACCTTTTAAAGAAAGCTCCTGGAATGTTAGACTATAATGTTCCAAAAGAAACACTAGAAGGTTGTCGCTATTTTAATCCAAAGACTAAGAAGTACTTTGGTGGACGTGGTTGTCGTTAATTAATTTAAAAAAAACACAAATAGAAAAGCCGCATTCTCTGCGGCTTTTTTTATGCTATAAAATGAATAAGTTTATTTTAGTTTTACAAACTCACTTGGACTCTCATTATCTCCAATCATATCCGTATGACCAAGGCCTAATTGTCCAAAGCTATTTTGTCCCCAACAAATGATTTCACCTTTCGATTTTTCTAAGGCACAAGTATGATTAATACCACCACTAATTTGGGTAAATTGCTTATCGCTAATATCGACTTTGGTATTGCTAAGATCTAAGGCCTCATCATCTCCAATATTTTGTGTGTCTGCTAAACCAAGAGCACCTTGAGATCCAAGTCCCCAACAATGAACATTTCCTGCATCATTAATAACACAAGTATGATTATTCCCAGTGGCAACGATACTAAAATTATCTGTTCCATCACCACTTAAATCAATTGGATCAATTGAATTTGCCGCTTCATCATCACCAATAACATCAACATAACCTAAGCCTACCTGACCAACAGAGTTACGTCCCCAACATCTAACTTTTTGTCCTTCACCTAGGGCACAAGTATGTAAAGAACCAGTAGCAAGTTGTAAAATCTTTGAAGCAAAAGGAACATTTGGCAATGAGCTTACAGATTCATCATCTCCCAGATTATCAGTATGTCCATAACCAAGTTGTCCAAAACTATTTGAACCCCAACATTTTAAATCACCATTAGTTAAGGCCGCACATGTATGATTTGAAATAGTCGAAATATCCATTTGTTGAATAGAGCTACCGATTGGAACAATTGAAAGTCCACTTAGATCTTCATCGTCTCCGATGGTGTCCGTATTACCATAGCCTAATTGACCAAAAGTATTATCACCCCAACACTTAATATTTCCACTCTCTAATAGAGCACAATTATACTTTGTTCCAGAATAAATTCTTTTTGCCGCTTCACCTAAATCAAGCTTCGTTGCTGCACTTAAGTCTTCATTTATTCCAACACTATCAGTGTGACCAAGCCCTAATTGGCCTTTATCATTGGCTCCCCAACATAAGACCTTACCACTTTCTAAAACGGCACAATTATGAAATAGCCCTGCACTTAGATCGATAACTTTTTCATCAATATTTAAAAATGGTACTGAATCGATTGTCTCATCATCACCAAGGATATCTGAGTGTCCATAACCAAGTTGTCCAAAGTTATTTTGTCCCCAACACTTTACTTTACCATCAACATAAATGGCACAAGTATGTAAACCACCAGCAATTACTTGCGTGGTAATTAAAGGCTCTTCTTTTTTCTCACAGTATTCTACACGAGCAACACTCAGTGCTTCTCTTTCATTATCTAGTTTAATTTGATTAGTATCTGCTAAATATGAAAAACTAACTTCTTCTCCATTAACTGTTACTTTGACTGTAGAGAGATCTAATCTAGAAGTTTTAATATTAAAGGTACTTTCTGGTTTTACAGATGCTTGTGCAATTGTACCAAGATTAGCAAGTCCAGTTCCATAATCGCCACTGGCCATATCAACAGTAATACCACCACTAAGTTCAACTATTTCTTTATAACCATAACCAATTTCATTCTCTCCACCATTTGGAACTGTAGCTTCATTATTATAGATTACTGCTCCTAAAACGAGAGGTTTATTACCATTGATCAGTTTGATATTATCTAAAACACTTTTAGGAGTAATAATAAGGTTACCTTCTGCATCCTTACAGTACTTATTTTTTGAATTTACTTCACCACCTTGTGGATCTGGAACACCAACGCCACCATCAGGATACTCATAACAAATATCTTGTTCATCAGCTACAAAGACAATTGCAAGTGCAGCATCTTCTCTAAAAAGACCTTGTGCTTGAATACTTGCTAAGTTATCTGTGATTGCCTTATTAAGAGAGTAGAGACCCATTTCTCCACCATCTGATTTTCCATCAGTATGAGGATTTTTCATTTTATAATCGAGGTCACTTAAAATATCTTCTATTGGGTGAATAATAGAATCGAGTACTTCAGGTTCACTCCCTCTTTGATAAATAGCACCGGCATAAGGAGTGTTATCACTATGACCAAGGATCACACCAATTCTATAATCAACTTCTTCAGGTAATGAATTGACAAAAAAATCAAAACCTTGTGCAATGGCCGATCTTTCATCAATAATTGATCCTGAAGTATCTGGAACGATTATTATATCGAGTTTTCTATTAATTGATTCTTCATCAGGAGCATATTGATCTACATAACATAGACCTGTTTGAGTAGAACCACTAGTTTTAGGATCAACTTCAAAAGCATCATCAAGTGCTGCACTAGTAGTACCCCCGTCATTACATGCAGAGAGTACGAACAGAGTGAATAGGAGGAGGGGAAATATAATTTTTTGCATACCTTATTATCTCGCTAAACTATTATCGGAACAATTATTAAGAAACCCTAAATTATTAAGAAATAATGAATGATATTAGCTAGATAGAGGAGACGTTGCTAATTTCTATAAGTATAAATTTAATTTAAAAATCGTAGGATATTCCACTAAGAAGTTGAAATGATTGAACTTCTACTTCTTCAGATAATGCTAGGTAGGATTTATTTAAAGACGCTCCCTGAAAAAGCAGAGAATATGCATTTTTAAAATGATATCCATAGCTTAGACCATAACTCACTTCACTGACCCCTAGGGTGGTATACTTAATAAAAGGTGAAAGCATACCTTTTGTGCCAATAATTATTGGGTACTTCGCTATAAGTCCAAGAGAATAGGTTGATTCAATAGCCGCTAGCTTAGCTTCTCCACCATTTTCCTCATAGATAGAGTGTTGATGAAAACCAAGCACTGGTAATAAATCCCAGCTCGAAAGCTTAAAGTGAAGTGCTCCTATAAGATTGCGCTGATTATATTCCACTCCATCAAATACTTTCCCGTACTGTGATTGATAATAAAGAATAAAGCCATCATTAAATTGATAAGGAGATGAGAAATTTAAACTCAGGGCATGACCACTAATGCTCTGTCCATCGATTTCAAATTCAGTATCACCACTTTGGGTTGAGCTAAGAGCTTGAGTGCTATGAAAGAGTGAAGCACTCTTTAGCTGAAATTGCTTAGGCTTCTTTGTATTAATATCTTTTTTTACAAGCTTTGTTGGTTTGTTTTTCTTTTTTACTTTCTTAGCAACTCTTTGTTTTTTCTGACGTTTTTCTTGTTTCGCTCTAATGGCATTAATATTAATGAGTGCAAATTCTGAATAAGGGGACCAACGTCGCCAAAAGTCTTGAAACCTTACACGATATCGAAATTTACCCGAACCAGGAATGGCCCATTCAAAATTCGCCTTTGGGCTTTGCTGTCTAAAAACCAATTCATCTTTTTCATTATAAATTTCTATTTCATAAATCTTAGCATCATCAATTTCTTCTATTTCAATTGGAAGGGTTTGGTTTTGATCACTAGCGTGTGCCCTTGGGATAAGTAAGTTAAGTATTTTTTGGAAAAGATTCGTTCGTGAACTTTTAACTTTAATATCGATATTAATATTTTTAATTTTGGGGGCACGAGTCGGTGCAGGAGTAGGGGTAATAATAATTTTGGTGGGGACCTTATTCTCAGTCTTTCCCTTTACAGTCCAATAAAAGACTCCAGTTTCTGGGATACTTATTTTAGTCTGTGAGCCTTTTACTTTTTTCTCTAAGATATCCCCTTGGAAATTTACATCTTTAGATAACTGAAAAATAACCTCTTCTTCATCATTTGCGGCCCAGTTAAATTCGACTAATTGATTGGGCTTTTTCAATTCAATTTTGATGGCCTTAAGGTCTGCTACATTTAATTCTTTTAGGGTAAAAGTTCTAAAGTCTGTATAGGGTGATTCATTATAGTTTTCTTTATAGCGAATACGCCACTTATAATTTCCAAAGCCAGTTATCTTATGAGTATATATTCTTTCACTTGTTTGAATGGAATAAATTAAGCTATTGGTATCATCAAAAATTTGAATTTCTTTTGTTAGGCTATCTACAAACTTAAATTGAATAGGATATGTATTTTGAGAGGTCTCATAGATGGAATTATTCACTGGCATCACCATAATAGGGGGATCTATCGCCTTTATAAGGGTGAAATCAACTTTTGGAACATTAATACTTTGATCTTCTAAGAGTAAAGTGAATGTATAAGCATCTCCTCTTAGAGATATATCAGAACCTGGATCTAGCTCAAAGGTCTTATCAGCTCTTTTGAGTAATACCTTTTTCACCGGAAAATTAGATTCATAGATAGGTTTTAGTCTTTCACCTTTTTGTAAAATCACCACTCCCTCTGGGTACAGGAGTTTTATATCAGCTTGGATAGGATTTAATTTTTCTTCATTGATATCCACCGCTTCACCAGTCTTAAGCGCTAGAACTTGATCATCCTTAGCGATCTCCACACTTCCTGTTTCAACTTGCACACTTCTTTGATTATCAATATTGGTAATCTTTACAGTGGCATTTTTCTTTGCACTTAGACGATAGATTTGTGAGCCAATATTTAAGGCAATAGGTTTAGCATTTTCTTTTAAACTAATTTCTACTTCTCCACTTTGTAGCAGAATTTCATCTCTTTTTTTAAGTCTGATGAGAGACTCACTTTTGAGATTTAATTGCTGATCGTCTTCTAAGAGGAGATTGACTTCAGATTGGGCATTGGTGAAAACAGAATCATTTAAACCTAGATCTATCTTTTCTTTGTTAACAAATTCCCAAGCTAGAGCTTGCGAGCGTTTTAAACGCACATCATTTTGATACTTTCCAATCTGGCCGATTAATTCCATTAAGGAGCTAGAGTTCTCACTTTGAATAAAAAGTTTCTGTATACTTATTGCAATTAAAAATAAAGCTGACAGCAATAGTATAGAATTAAAAAGTTTTGTTAAGTTGTGAGTTCTCATGTTTAATATAAGTGTAATCATTTACTTATGAGCTGTCATGGAAATAGATATTCGAAAAGTTAGTTTTCCTATTAATATCAAACTTACAATAATTGTATTATTGCTTACTGGTATATCATTGTTTTTTTATATCTGGTTGGCGCTAGATCTTTTTAAAACTGACAAAATCGCTTATGTATTTGAGAGTGTTGATAAACAGTCTCAACAGATTTCTGCTCAGGCAAAAGAGCTTTTAAAAAATGTAGAAGTTAATCACCAAGTAATGGAGCTGAGTGGACTTGATAAAAAGAGCTTTGAATTATTCAAAGATGCTTATCCTAGTCTTCGTTATTTTGGTACTTTTAGAAAGTCCAAAGTAGTTAGAGAATATTATTTTGAAAAATTTAGTTTAGATAAAAGTAAAATTTTAGGTTTGATTAATAAGACTAATTTAAAAAAAGGTTTTCTCACACTTAGTGAGAGTGAGCAGACTTTCTTACTTTATTGGAATCGCTCAGGTGATTTGGCAAATTTTAGTTTATATCAAATAAGTATCCTCACAAATTTAATCCCTCAATCAGATTTATACTCTTATGATTTAGTTTTTAATGGAAAGTTACTAAAGCATGGAGATGAGATTGAGTTAAAATCCGATGAAGTTACCTCTCAGGCCTTTCAAACATATGTGAAAGGAAAGGGGAAAGACAGAAAGATTGTTTCTCTAATACCTCTTTATGAAAAACAAATCGCTTTTATGACTTGGATAAACTATCAAAAAGCACTTAATGCCTCCCAAAGATTACAAGAGAAATCTCTTTACTTTGGTCTTTTGGTAGCAGGTTTTGTTATTATTTTTATTCTGCTTTTTTCTAGTTTATTAACTAAACCCATAAAAAACTTATATACCGGTGCTTTGCAATTAGCTCAATCTAACTTTGAACACAGAGTAAAGGTTAAGCAAAAAGATGAGATTGGTGTGCTAGGAGATTCATTTAATTATATGGCACAAAAGATTCAAGAGTATATGGCACAGATGCAAGAGAAGTTACGCCTAGAAAATGAATTAAAAACTGCTCAACTGGTACAAGAAAGTTTTTTTCCAACTGATACCATTAAAGGTAAATCTTTAGCCCTAAAGGCATATTATAAACCAGCAACCGAATGTGGTGGTGATTGGTGGGGATACTTTTCTTATGGAGATGTAGAAGTTGTTATTCTCCTAGATGTTACTGGTCATGGAACAGCTGCGGCTTTAATGACAGCAATTGTTCAAAACTCCCTTACTTCTCTAAAGTATCTGGCGCAAAAAGATCCGGCCTTTATTGAATCATCTGCCAAGATTGCTGACTTTTTAAATCAATCTTTATGTGCAGTTGATATAAATTTAAATGCAACTTGCGCAGTTCTTGTTATTCAAAATGGAAAATTAACCTATACTAATGCTTCTCATAATCCGCCTTATCTTTTAAAGCATAAAGATGAATATGCTAAGTCAGACTTTATTCCACTAATGGATAAGATTGGAGCAAGGCTAGGAGAGAGTAAAGAAAGCCATTATGAAGAAGTAAGCCTAGCATTAAATAAAGAAGATCACCTAGTTCTCTATACCGATGGAATCATTGAAGCTGTTAATAGTGAAGAAAAACAGTATGGTAGTCGCAACTTTATCAAATCTTTAATAAAATCAATGAATTTTGGATTTGATAAATCTCTAGATATGACGATAAGTGAGTTCTATAAGTATATTGGTGATATTCAACCTGATGATGATATTACATTATTAAGGATTGATATCAATTAGGATTTTTAGTGCGCGCCTTTTTGACGAATATTTATATCAATGAGGAGATCAATGAAAAACTTGATCAATTGGGAATTGATATAACAACTTCAATCAATGAGTGCGACTGTATTATCTATGACTGTCCAATAGAAGAAGTTTTTAATCAGAGCTTTGATGCTTCACAGGTAAAAACAATTATCTCAAAAACCGAAATTCTCACCATAGATACATTAGGCCCAACCTCAATTGAAAAAAAGCAATCTGAAGAGGCTACGTTTAACGCAGAAAATGTTTCTGAGGTTTCAGCGAAGGTTAAGGCCTTGATAAATTCCATCATTGATAAGAATATGTTTTCTGATCAAAGTCGCTATATGTCCTTAGTTGCAATTGAGCTAGTTCAAAATGCTTTGATTTATCAAAGAGAGCTGGATAAATCAGAAAATATTCAACTATCGATAACTGAGGGCAAAGTTAATTATAGTATTTGTGTCACAGATCCCTTTGGGGCCTTAAGTCATGAAACCATTTTAAATAAAATTCAAAGGGCCTATCGTGAGAAAAGTGTGGAAAGTAAGAAGACTGGTGCTGGACTTGGTTTTTCTATGGTTCTTTCGGCCAGTGATGAATTAATCGTTAAGAGTGAAATGAACAAAAAAACAACAGTTTGTAGTATAATGAATAAGTATAAAAGATTGAAAGAATATAAGAGTAAAACCCCAACACTTTATTTAAGGCAAGGAGTTTAAGGTGAGTTCGAGTTTACAAGTATCTAAAGTTGAAGATGATAAGCAGGTAGAGTTCAAGTTAAGTGGGCAAATTGATGAAGATGCAGATCTATCATTACTCGCAACTGATAAAGAAAAAGTAATTTTTGATTTAGAAAATATCAGTCTTATTAATTCATGTGGAATTAGAGATTGGGTTCAGTATCAGGGAAGTCTACCTGTTGCTAGTACCATTATTTATCGTAAATGCCCGCAAGTGATTGTGGAGCAATTAAATATTATTAAAGGTTTTATAAAGCCTGGTGGAATTGTTGAGTCTTTCTTTGCTCCTTATTATAATGATGCCAAAGATGAAGAAGTTAAACTACTTATTACACCAGATGAAGTGGTGGATAATAAGGCACCAGTGAAAAAAGACAGTGATGGTAATGAGCTAGAATTTGATGAGATTGAATTGCAATACTTTAACTTTTTAAAGAGTAAATAATGAATTTTGAACAATTTGACCAATTATTAAACCCAATTATCTGTGTCTCTAAAGAAGGCTCGATAAAATATTATAATCATATTTGTTCTATTTTCTTTAGACAATCACCTCGTAAGATTGCCAAGCTTAATCACATTAGTGAATTGATTACAACGGATAGTATTAATTTTGATGAAATGATTGCAGAGGTGATCGCAAGTAATTCTCCACAAGTCAGCCCAGAAATAACTTTTAAAAATGATGATATCGGTGAGATGACTTTGATTTTAAAGTTCATACTGGTTGAAGGTGAAGTGATAATAAATATTTTGGATTTCTCTATCGAAAAACAATTACACGAAAAATATAAGCAACAAGTAGCAGAACTCAAAGAAACTCATGAGCAAATCCTTACTGCTGATAAATTAACTGCCCTTGGGGAAATGATTGCTGGAATAAGTCATGAAGTCTCAACTCCATTAACTATTGTTAACGATAGGTTAATGGCACTTGAGGACAGTCTAAATCAAAAAGATATTAAACAAAGTGAAGAGATATTAAAAGAAGTTAATACTGAGTATAAGCGTGTTCTTAGAATTATCTCTGGTATGCAATCATTTGTTCGTAATCAAGAAGACGATTTTATTATCACAGATATTAATCGTATGCTTAATGATGTAACAGATTTCTTTGAAGGTCTAAATTATCCTAGCTCTTATAAAATAAAAATAAATGAAAATGCAGATCAGTGGGTTATGGCAAATCCATTAAAGTTACAACAAGTCCTGATTAATCTGATTAAGAATGCCTTTGATGCTTTTAAAGGAGCTAAACAGGAAGAAGGCTTAGTAGAAATTTCTCTTGGTGAGGATGACTTAACCCAGTCTTATACTATTACAATAAGTGATAATGGACCTGGAATCAAAAAAGAAAATGAAGATAAGATTTTTGAAATGTTCTTTACAACTAAGAGTATTGGAGAGGGAACAGGTCTTGGTCTTTCTATCACGAAGAAGATATTAGAAGCCCATAATGGTGATATTCGCTTAAATGAGACGGATACTGGTGCTTCATTTACAATTAATATTCCATTTGTTGAGGTGGGTAGTTTTACTCAAACAAATAAATACCTTCAAGGTGAGCTAGATTCAGAGGGTGAAAAGATTCTTCTTTTTGGAAGTGATATCGATCTCTTAAATAAAGTATATCAAGCTTACTCCCATAGTGATGCTGTTTTTATTTTTTCTAAGAATATGCAAAAGATGCAAGGTTTAGCAGATTTTCTTATGATTGATAAAGTTGTGCTTTTTGAAAAAGCTGAGCTTAACTTTAATGTCCCAAAAGTAATTGATTGTTTTGAGGGTAGCGAGGAAGATAAAATTAAAGGCCTAAAGGATGTTATCAAATGAGTGAAGAATATAACATTCTAATTGTTGAGGATGAAGATAAAATTGCTTCAATTATGAAGTCATATCTTAAATTATACAAAGGCTTTAAAAATATTATTATTGCAAATGATGGAGTTCAGGCCTTACAAAAACTATCAAACCAAGACTTCGATCTTATTATTACAGATATTGTGATGGAGAAAAAAGATGGTTTAAAGTTTATTGATGGTTTAAGAAAACAACCTAAGTATTATAATCAAAATATTATGGTGGTTTCTGGTTGTTTAACGACAGAGATTACATTGGCATTAATGAGAAGAGGAGTAAGGCATATTATTGTTAAGCCTTTCACTGCCAGACAAATTCTTTTAAAGGCAATAACTTGTCTTAAAATTGATAAGAATCCACAAAAATTTGTTGATGAAATTATTCAAAAAGTTAATATGCGCATGCATGAGGATAGGGAGCGTTTAGAAAATGCTATTCCTGATGAGGGTGTGAGTGAGTTAATAAAAAAATCAAAAGGGGAATAAATGAAATTTTTAATTAGTTTAATGTTAGTCTTATCTGTTAATGTATTTGCTCAAAATATTAGTGCCGATGTTGAATTATTTCCAGCGGGAGATTTTACTGCTAAAAGTAGTGGCTTAACCGGGTATATGGTCAAAAAAGATGGGAAGCTTTTATTAGGAACACCATTAAAAGTAAAAGTTGATAGTTTTGACTCGGGTCTTAGTCTTAGAAATACCCACATGAAAAAATATATGGGAGAGAAGAAACAACCTATTATTACAGTTAGTAAAGCTGCAGGTAAAGGTGGCGAAGGTGTTGCTTTATTGGCCATGAACGGAAAAAGTAATAAGATTAAATTCAAATATGCTGAAGATGGAAAAGTAGTGAAGGTTTCTTTTTCAATTGAACTTTCAAAGTTTGGTATTGATGATGTTAGCTACCAAGGTGTTGGTGTTGAAGATGAAGTTGAAGTTAAGGCCGTTGTTCCGTTAAAGTAATCTAATTTCTAATCTTTAATCGCGTTTGGACAAACTTCTTTAAGTAATCTTTGTGATTTGTATTAAAGAGTTTGTCCCAGTGATTATAATAAATCCCAAAATTCTTATTAAAGTGCTTATGATGCATATAGTGATGAGTCGCAGTATTAAAATCTCTGGTGATTCTAAATTTAAGAATTTTTAAACTATAGAGTTCTAGATTCATATGTCCAAAAGCATTACATAATAACATCCAAATATAAAAGATAAGTATTACGCTGGTGTGAATCGGTAGATAGCATAGACCAATAAAGAAGATAAAATGAATGACCCCCTCAACTGGATGAAATGAGAAAACACTAAATGCAGTAGGATTAATTGATTTATGATGGTGTAAGTGAAATTTATATAAGCGTTTATTTTGGTGCATAAGATAATGAGTGAAAAAGAAATAAGCATCATGTAATAATATCACTGCGATAATACTCAAAGTATATAAGAATGGGTTTCTTATCTCTTCTTTAAGTAGTGTTAAATCATTTAGATAAAGATAACTACCAAGTAGACAAGTTAAAAAGATAATAATGAATGTATTCAAGGTTCCAATTGCTTCATAGCGAATACTTTTTGTATCGATGATTTTTTGTTTGTCATCGATGCGGTATTTTTGCATTCTCTTACTGGTACCAAGAATGATAAAGGGTAGGAGTACAAAAACCCCATAAGCGATAAGTGCAAATGCAAAGAGTTTTAGACTAAGCTCGAGCATCGTTTGCCTTCTTGATAAACTTCAACATACTCTTATTTTGTCTGGTATCTAGGTTTTTAATTTGTGTTTTAAAAACATAATCCCAAATTGGTGTTATTTGTCCAAAGTTCTTCTTCGCCTTTACATGATGAGTAAGATGAAAGTCCTGATAGTATTTCATAAAACCTTTATTATAAACTCTTTGATGAACTAAGTAATGGATCCATTCATAGTAATAATAGACAATCAAGGTCCCAATAATAAGGGCAAGTGAGTACTTAAAAGAAAATGTTAATAAATAAAAAATAGAACCATGTAAAAACAGACCAAATAGAGCAGTGAACCAACCTGAATTGATAACTTGTAGATCATCAGGGTTCTTATGATGATAAAGATGAAATGAGCCGATCATATAATTTAAAGTTTTATAAGAAGTATTTAAATGAAAGAAGAAGCGATGGATAATATACTCGGCCAAACTCCAATATAAAATGGAAGCAATAAAGAGAGTTCCCATTTCAAGTAAGCTATAATTAAAATTACGTGCTAAATAGAGGGCAAGGAGAGTATAGGGAAGTACAAAGTAGAGTACAGTCCATGGATTTTTTGCCGCAAATAAGCGCAGGAGATTTCTCTCATTTTGAATTAAGTAATTTCCTGAATCTTTTAAACTATCTACTCTCATACTTATTATCATAGCAATAAGCCCCAAATAGATGGGGCTTAGATGTAATTAATTCATAGGGTGTTAATAGTTTAAACAGTGATAAATTTCAACAACTTAACTTTAGTTTTGAAGCCAGTTCTGATAATCCTCAGTAATACTTGCCAGTGATTTAGCTAGTATTTCATAGAGCTCAGTGGCCTCTGTTTCATTGAGAACTAAAGGGGGAGAAATGAGAATATGATCTCCACTCGTAAGTTGATAGCTTCCTTTACAACCATAGATAGTCAGGCCATTTTCCATACACTTAGCTTCAAGCCTTTTTGAGAAAGCAAATTCATTTTCAATTGGTTCTTTAGTAGACTTATCTTTTACAAATTCTACACTTAGAAAAAGACCAATTCCGCGAATATCTCCCACAAATGGATTGGCGTCTAGTTGAAAAAGTTTTTCTTTTAAAAACTGCCCAATATTTGCAGCATTTTCCACAAGGTTTTTCTTTTTTAAGTATTCAAGATTGGCATTGCCAACAGCAGCTGCCAGGGGAATACATGAATAGGTCTGACCAGATAAAAATGGCTTGCCAGTTTCTTTAAGAGTATTGATCACATGATCCTGTGCCATGATAGCTCCAAGTGGGAGGTAACCAGAACTAATTCCCTTGGCCAGGGCCATAATATCAGGAACAACTCCATAGTGCTCCATTGCAAAGTTCTTACCTGTTCTTCCAAAGCCAGTCATCACTTCATCAGCAATAAAGAGTATATCTTCACGCTCACATATCTCTTTAATACGCTTAAAATAATTTTCAGTTGGAGCCACAGCTCCTAAGGCCGCACCAACAACAGGCTCAGCCACAAAACAAATTATATCATCTTTAAAGGTTTTAGTTGTTTCATCAAATTCTGCAATGAGGGTATCTTCATATGCTTCTAGGCTCATATCACTAGGTCTGCGGTAAGGAAAACATGGTGATAAATGAGGATGATCTTTCATTAGGTCTTCATAATAATCGCGACGGATTTTATTACCACCAAAATCGAGGTTGAAAATAGAGTTCCCATGATAACTTCCCCAACGTGCAAGTACTTTTTTACGCTGACGGCCCTTACTTCTTTGATATTGAAAGGCCAACTTGACTGCATTTTCAACTGCAGCTGTTCCACCACTAATAGTCCAAGCGTGATTAAAACCATTACCAGCAAAGGCACAAAGGTTTGCAAGATAGTTTTCAATTTCTTCATTATAAAATAAATGAGCTGGGTGAACGGCCACTTTTCTAGCTTGTTCACTTATAACATCTGCAACTTCTTCAACACCATGGCCGATATTAGTAACACAGGCAGTAGCACCACTGGCATCTAAGTATTTTTTTCCAGTGGTATCATAATAATAAACACCTTTGGCATGAGAAATTTTTGGGTATTCCTTATTATAGTCAGCGCATACTAATTGCGAGTTAATGAGATGCATAAAGATCCTTGGTTTGAAAATTGATAAAATATAACACCTTGTGTCTCCACAGATGTGATGAGTAAAGTTAGCATACTTGCCATGACATTATTATTAAAACAAATTTTTAATTTACTCAAATTATTGAACTCAGACACAGGTGAGAAATCCTTAGCTTTAGGCTTTGTGATAGGCATGTTCCTTGGTTTCTCTCCACTTCTATCCTTACAGTCTTTAGTGATGATAATTATTTTATTTATCTTTAAGATTCAGATTGGAGCAGCTCTTTGTGCAAGTTTTTTCTTTGCTCTGATTGCTTATCTATTTGATCCTGCCTTTGATGCACTTGGTGGTATCGTTTTGGAAATGGGAGCTTTGAGAGGGCTATATGAAACTCTTTATCAAGCACCTATTATTCCTTTTACTAAATTTTATAATTCAATTGTAATGGGAGCCCTTGTACTAAGTGTGCTCTTAGCGCCGATTGTATATTTTTTAAGTTTAACGTTAATAAATAAGTATCGCGTAACTGTTGTTCAACGTTATCAGCAGTCAAAGTTTTTCAAGGCATTAAAGGCCACAAGCTTTTACAAGTGGTACGCAAAATATAATGAGTTGTATGGCTGAGAAAAAGAAGAAAACTGGTATTTTACGTTTTAGTGCAATTATTCCTCTAACCATTGTTCTAGGGGGAGTCATTGTTCTAAATATTTTATTCTTTGATATGGGAATGAAAAAGGCCTTAGAGTTTGGACTTTCAAAAGCAGTGGGTGCTTATGTGAGTGTAGGCAGCTTTAAGACAAGTTTTACCAAACTTACTTTAGACATTCGTGACATTCAAATTCCTGATACAGATAACTTAGATAATAATCTCTTGGTTATAGGTCATATCGGAGCATATGGTTCATGGGATGCCTTATTAAGAGCAAAGATTCTCATTCCTAAAGTAAACGTAAGTGGAATGGGACTAGATGAAAAAAGAAAAACCAAAGCTAAGCTTTTACCAGTTGATCCAAAAACTGAAAGCGAAGCGCAGAAGATAAAAGAAAAAGCATTAGGTGTGGCAAAAGAAGAGTACAAGGGGAACTTTTTAGGGGACATTGCCAATGCCGCTGATAGTGGGAATGTAGCAGATGTGAGTTTAGAAAACCTAGAGTCACAAAAACAAATTAATCAAGCTCAGGCCCAGATAGATGCTCAAAAAGAAAAATTAGATAAGCTCATAAAAGATCTTCCTGATCCAAAAGAGCTAAATGAATTAAAGAGTGAAATCGATAATTTTCCTTTTAAAGACTTAGGAAATTTGGCCAAAGCTCCAAAACGTCTAAAGGAATTAGATAAACTAAAAAAGAAAGTTGATAAAACTCTAGATAAATATAAGAAAGTTGAAAAAGAAATTAATAAAACTGTAAAGACAGTTAAAAACTTTAATTTAGATATTAATAAATTAGTTCAATCTGATTTAGACAATATTAAAAAACAGGCAAAAATACCTTCTATGGAACCAGAGAAGTTAGCTGCTCTAATTTTTGGAGATGAGTTTTCTACTAAGGTTGCTAAGGCAAAAGAATATTACGCAATGATTGAAGATTACCTTCCACCTAAAAAAGACAAGGAGAAGGTTGTTGTTTCTAAAACTCCTAGAGCGAGTGGGCGTAATTATCAATTTGGAACACCTAATTCATATCCATTATTTTGGATAAAAGAAGTACAATTTGATGCTTCTAAAGAGAATCCTTTTCAAGTAAAAGGGATGATTAGTGATATTACTTCAAATCAAAGAGTGACAGGGAAGCCTACAACCGGTGATATCTATTTTATTCATCGAGTGAAGAAAATTGCTGATGGTCGTTTGGCCTTTGATATTGATCATCGTAAAGCTCCCAAGGCAGCTCTACGTTTTAATATTGGATCTTTTCCAATTGCTAATAAGACAATTATTAATTCCCCTGAGGCCAAGCTAAAAATGCAAGATGCCAGTGCTCAAACACAGAACTCAATGCGCGTTGAAAAGGGAATTTTTGATATAAATTCTATTACTAATTTCACAGATATTAATTATGACAATAGTGCTAAGTCCAAAGAAGTTTTAGAGATTTTAAATGGGGTTGCCAAGGTTAGTCCAAAACTAAATCTTAAAACAACTGCTAAGGGAAAAATTGATGACTTAAAAATTGATATTAAGTCCAATTTAGCGGATGCCTTAAATAAGTCATTACAATTAATGTTTAAAGAGAAAATTGCTGCTCTTGAAAAGAAGTATCGTAAACAAATCGAAGATAAAATTGGTCCTGAGGAAAAGAAATTAGAGTCTCAAATTGAGAGTGTAAAGTCTGAAGCGGATAAAGCACTTAAAGGTGTGAATGATCAAATTGCAAAAGTAAAAGATCAAATCAAAGACGAAGAGAAAAAGGCAAAAAAAGGGGCTCAGAAGAATCTTTTTAAAGGCCTTAAGCTCTAAATAATACTCATTTGTAACTAAGTGAGTCGTATATATGTATTACTCGTATCTTACAGATTTTTAAGTAGTTTATTGGGAAAAAGACAATATAAATTTGATAAATAAGCGTGAATTCGCTATGAGATGGACATGAATTTACTTAAGAGAAACTGCACACTGATTGGCGCTTCAAGTCAAATTGGCCAAGAAAAAGATGGGGTAGAAGCGGCTCCACAATGGTTACGTTATAATAAAGTCTTTGATCATTTAAATACTGAGTTTAAAAGTGTTTTAGATCGTGGTGACTTTGCTCCTGAAGAGATTATGCATCTCTTACAGACTGAAGAAGAATTACATATTCTCTCTCATTATTCACAAAATTTGGCCCAGAAAATAACTAATGAATTAAAAGAAGATAACTTTGTTCTTACCATTGGTGGTGATCACTCAATAGCAGTGGGAACACTTGGTGGTACTCATAACTTTGATGAAGATGTAAAGCTGATCTGGGTAGATGCTCACGCTGATATTAATACCTTTAAGACTTCACCAACAGGTAATACTCATGGGATGCCATTAGCATGGCATATGCATTTAATGAGTGAGGAAAACCAAAAGCCATTTCCTTGGATAAAAAAGTTTAAAAAAGAGAATTTAGTTTATCTAGGTCTTAGAGATATTGATCCGGGTGAACAAGCTTACTTAAATAATTTAGGAATTAAGTACTATACAGCTGATGATGTTGGAATCATTGGTATTGAAAATGTATTAAAAGAAATTGATGACTATTTTAAACCTAATCCAGGTAAGAATGTTCATATTAGTTTTGATGTTGATGGAATTGACCCACACTTTTTTCCTGCCACGGGCACACCAGTATCAGGTGGACTAAGTCTTGATGATGGTAAGAAAATCATCAATCACTTCTGTGTAAATTATAAATTACTTGCTCTGGATTTAGTGGAAATTAATCCAGCTCTTGGAGATGCTGGGGATATTCAAATGACTCTTAATTCTACTCGAGAGTTAATTGGAAGCCTTAGTGAGAAGAGTAATATTATCAATGATAAGAATATTGATAAAATTATCGATAAGAATACTGACTTAGAGGTTGATTCAAGTACTTTAAATTAAGAAGGATCTTGAAATTTATCTTGTAGGTCTAAGATCTTTTCATTAAGTACTCTGATCTTATGTACCATCGCTTTAAATATTCTGACATGATCGGGATGAATGCCATCAAAGAAGTCTTTTGTTATTTCTAAGGCCTCAGTTTCTTCTGTCGCAATAAGGGTTGCACTTCTAGGTTTACCATCAAAGAAACTAAGTTCTCCAATTAGATCACCTTTTTGTAAGAGATTAACATTTGATTTTTTATGGCGGCCAGGAATTTTTGCCACAACTTCTATGGCACCACTGACGATATAGTACATTTTCTTATCAGTATCACCTTCCTTTAAAAGAATATCGCCTTTTTTAAGATGTACTTTTTTTAGCTTCATACTATTCCCAAAGTCCTAAGCTCTTTTGTAATAACTTTCCAAGCTTTGGATGATTAAGGTTACCACTTAATTTTTCACTCCAGTACTTTGGTCCCATAGAGTAAACATGTACTGGATTAGATGTATGTCCACCAGTTCCCCAAACAATATTCGCCTTATGAGCAATGGCCTCATTTATAAGGGCTGTGATATTATTAATCGGGTTTAGGTAATAGGCTTGATAATCAATCATATCCATCCATTTTTCTTTACCTAAGTACTTATCATCTTTTTTAAAGTATTTATTTTTAACTGGTGTGATAATTCTTTTTGCATCTTCTAATGAGATTTTATAATGACTCACTTCATTTACCATACTCATTAATGTATCTGCTGTTTGCATAGAAGCTTCTAAGCTTAAAAATTCTTTTACAATATTTTCAAAAGAGTTCTTTTGCATAAAGAGTTTATCGAGGTTTGCTACATTACCGTAGTTTAATTTAACCTCATAATCTTTATCTTTAAATTCTTTACCATCAATTTTCTTGGGAGCTGGTACATCAACAGCATGATAGCCTAGTCCAAATGAGCCTGTTTCGTGATCTGCAGTTACCACTAAAAGAGTATCAGGGTTTTTTTGCACATAATCGATTAAGTAATTTAAAGTATCATTCATCGTCACCATTTCATGCAGCATTGTACCTGCATCGTTTTGGTGTCCGGCCCAATCAATTTGACCTGCTTCGACCATAAGAAAGAAACCTTTTTTATTATTACTATCTAATAAACCTAAAGCACTCTTTGTCATTTCAAGTAGACTAGGCACAGCTCTTTTTTCATCATCTTGTTTATCATGAAACCAAATTGAATTAGGAAAGCTGCCATTGGTAAAAAGTCCTAAGACTTTATTGCCAGAGATATTATTTAAATCATTCTTGGTATGAATTATTTGATAGCCATTACTCTTAGCAATTTGAATAGGGTTCTTATCATCATCACGACGTGAAGTTACTTCAAAATCACCAACTTTTAACTGAGTTCCTTGCGGGTAGAAGTGTCTTGCTCCTCCTGAGAATAAAACATTTGCATTAGACTGTACCATTTCTAAGGCAATTTCATTTTCATACTTTCTATTAGCAGCATGACTAGCAAAGCTAGCAGGAGTAGCATGGGTAAGGCGAGTATCACTTACTAAACCCGTTAGCATGCCACGATCGCGAGCTTTTTCTAAAATTGTTTGTGCAGGATCTCCATGCTTATCTAATCCGATGACTTCATTTAATGTATGTTTTCCAATCGCAATTTGAGTCGCGGAACACGCACTGTCCACAACTAATTTACCGTGAGGAGCTGTATCACTAAAACCAATATGGCCTAAATCAGAAATTCTTTTAAAAGCATATGGTTCTTTATAAATTTTTGAGTGTTTAGTGAATTGTTGCAAGAGCGATATTTGTCCTGGGCCCATTCCATCACCAATAACTAAAATAACATTCTTAGCTGGACTTATATTAATGACACAAGAGTTTATTAAGGTACACGACAAAAACAGTAGGACGAAACGAGACATCTTAGCTTCCTTATAAGTTTTATTATTGAATTGATTGTACTTAAAAAACTCAGTCGTGTCTCTATTAAGAAAGGTCAATTTTTAGTAAATTAATCCTGAGTGTTTTACTTTGATCACGGGTAAGTACTTGTGATTTAAGTTTTTTAAGTTATCATTGTAAATAGATCAATAAATTAATTATTCGGAGGGTGCGTGGCAAAAAAAATCCAACCTAGAAAAATGCCAGTTCAAGACCGTTCAAAACAGACGGTGGAATATATCTTGGAAGCTAGTATTAGTATTCTTGAGACTGACGGAATGAAAGGTTTTAATACAAATGCTATTGCAAAAAAAGCCGGAGTGAGTATTGGTTCACTTTATCAATACTTCCCATCTAAAGACGCAATTATGAATGAGCTCATTCAGCGTTATTTTAAAGACCAAGATGAAAAAATTTATCAGTATATTCTCAACTTAGATCCAAGTTATCAAATTGGTGATGTGATCGATACCTTTATTGATCGTTGGTATGAGATCTTGCTTTCACAACCTCAAGTTAGCCGTATTCTTTTAAAGCAAGTTGATTCACCTGAGTTAAGAGGCAAAATCGATGAGCTAGACTCTAAAATGCTTGGCTTTATTTACACAACCTTTGGTGAGAAATACAGTATTAACTTGGATAAAAATCAATTGCACTTAACTGTAGAGGCCATGAAGGGGATGAATGACTATTATTTCAAACATGGTCATAAAACCATTCAGATTGATGAAGTAAAGGTTTGTGCGAAAAAACTAGTTAAATCGTTATTATAAAAAATAAGCAATATTAAATATCAAATTTAAGGAAGAATTATGAAAGAATTGCCTTTGCACGTAAAGATTATCATTGGCCTTGTTTTAGGAATTATCTATTCCTTTATTTCAAGTGCTCTGGGTTGGAATGAGTTTACTATTAATTGGATTGATCCATTTGGTAGGATTTTTATTCGTATTCTCAAGTTTATTGCAGTGCCACTGGTTCTTTTTTCAATTATTTCAGGTGTCGCTTCTTTAAAAGATGTATCTACTCTTGGAAGAATGGGAGCAAAAACCTTAGGCTTCTATTTATTAACAACTGTTATGGCCATTGGTGTTGGTCTATTACTTGTTAACATTATTAAACCTGGTTCTTTTATCGAAGAAGATCAAAGAATTAAAAATAGAGTGAAGTATGAGCTTTGGGTTAATCAAGCAACGGGCCTTTCCCCAAAAGATGGCAAGTCTTATTTAACTGATCCAAAGTATCGCTCACAAGTTGAAGCAGCTTTAAGTTCACAAGAACTAGCAGAGCTTAAAAAGGGTGTTACAAATAGTGCTGACTCAGGAGTTTCTTCAAAGTTAAATGCTGCTAAGAAAACCAAAGAGAGTGGACCATTAGACTTCTTAGTGGATATGGTTCCTGAGAACGTTGTTCTTTCAGTTTCAAATAATAAGTTAATGTTACAAGTAATCTTCTTTGCTATTTTCTTTGGAATTACTTTGGCGTTATTACCTAGAGAAAAAATGCTTCCTTTAATTAATATGATTGAAGGGGTGAATGAAGTCTTTTTAAAGATGGTTGAGCTTGTCATGTTAGCAGCTCCAATGTTTGTCTTTGCACTCTTATCTGGTGTTATCGCTAAAATGGCCAATAGTCCTGCAGAAGTTTTTGAGATCTTTAAATCACTAAGTTCTTATTCAGTTACAGTAGTGATTGGTCTAGGAATTATGGTTTTTGGACTTTATCCATTAATTATTAAACTCGTTGTAAAAGGTTTAAGTTATAAGCGCTTTTTTAAAAATATTTCACCAGCTCAATTTTTAGCATTTTCTACAAGTTCTAGTGCTGCCACTCTTCCTGTAACAATGGAGTGTATTGAAGATAATATGGGTGTTAGTAAGAATGTAAGTTCATTTGTGCTTCCAATTGGAGCCACAGTAAATATGGATGGAACTTCTCTGTATCAAGGTGTTGCTGTGGTTTTCTTGGCCCAATTACATATGATTGATCTTTCACTTGCACAGCAATTAACAATTGTGATGACTGCAACTTTATCTTCTATTGGTGCAGCTGCAGTTCCTAGTGCAGGTCTTGTCATGATGATAATCGTTCTTCAATCTGTGGGCCTAAATCCAGCATGGATTGCTATTGTTTTTCCGGTGGATAGAATTTTAGATATGTGTCGTACCGTTGTTAATGTTACTGGTGATGCTGCAGTGTCTACAATAATTGCTCACACAGAAGGTGAGTTGAATATGCCGGAAAAATTACACGAATATCACGCTAGAGATAATTAATAAGCATTATTATTATACAGTCAATAAGCCCCTGTTAATCAGGGGCTTTTTTATTTCTAATCACTAACTCTTTGTCTTTAATACTTGAGTAAACTTGGCGCGTAACAAAATCTTACATTTGCTAAGTAAGCTTCATATTTGATTAACAGATGCCTATCGGAATTATAAAATTTTCTCAGTTGACACTAGAATACAGGATGTTTTTAGTCAGATAGGAGGTATCATCCATGAGTCTTATAGATCAATTTCAAGCCGGTGGCTTTTTCATGTATTTCATTTTACTTTTTGGTTTACTGTCTTTAGCAGTAATCGCAGAGAGGTTTTGGAGCTTATATGTTAAGACAAAAGCAACACCAAAAGATTTTAGAAAAAAAGTTTTAGCATTTATCTCACATGGTGATTACCAAGGTGCAGAGGATTTTGTTAATTCTTTCAAGGACAAAACTGAAGTAATGAAAGTTGCTGAAGTAGGTATTAAAATGAGAAAGTCCCTAGCAGGTGATGAAGCACTTCAAGCTAGAATGGATGAGCAATTAACCAAAGAATTAAATGCAATCGATAAGAGAACTGGTTTTCTAGCTATGTTTGGTAACGTTGCAACTCTATTTGGTCTCTTAGGAACAGTTACTGGTCTAATTTCTTCTTTTGCCGGTGTTGCAAGTGCATCTCCAGTTGAAAGAGCAAATTTACTTTCACAAGGTATCTCAGAAGCACTAAACTCTACTGCTTTTGGTCTCCTTGCAGCTATTCCTGCACTAGTAGCATTTGCTATCTTCCAAAATAAAACAGAAACAATCGTTAATGGTGTAACTGAAGAAAGTAGTGAACTTTATCACGACTTCTTATTTTACTCTGATAATGATGAAGCAGCGATGGCCGCAAATACTGCAATCAATACTAATGAGAAAATTACAGATATTGATGCACAAAATATGACTAGAAATTAGGAAGATTCATGTCTCGTAAAATTGGTTTAGGAAAAAAGAAAGAGCTTAATGCTGAGCTAAATCTCACTCCTTTTATTGACCTTCTATCGACAATGGTTTGTTTCTTATTGATAACGGCCGTGTGGATTGAGATTGGTTCAGTTGAAATTAAGCAAAGTAAGGGGACTCAAGCCCAAGAAAGTAAGAAAGAGTCTTATGATCTCGATGTCGTTTTTAATAGCGATAAGAAAATAAGTCTTAATCTGAAAAAGGGTAGTCGTCGCGTTCAAAGACTGGTTGTTAATGAAAGCGATTTTGAAGCCTCGATAACACAATTAGATACACTTATTGCTACCAAGATAAAGAATTTCAAAAATAAAGCAATTGATATTGCCACTGCTACTGTGACTCCTAACTCTAAGGTTGAGTATGGACACATGGTGAGAGCATTAGATGTGCTAAGAAAAAATGAAATTATTAATATTGGTGTACTAAGTGCAAGCGGTAAATAGGCCGGGAGTTAGATATGTATTTAAATCAAAGCTTAGTAGCCTCTAATCCTTTTGAGAAACATCTGATAAAAAGAAAACGTCGTGGTGGTTGGGGAAAGAAAGCCCTAATGATGTCTCTGATGTTAACATCAATGGTAGACATGTTCTCTATGTTAGTTGTTTTCTTATTACAAACTTTCTCAAGTTCACCAGAAATAATGATTACTAAAGGTCTTAATCTGCCCAACTCTTTTACAAGTGCTGAGGTTAGAGAAGCTCCGGTAGTTTCATTAAGTAAGGATGGAAATCTATACTTAGATCAAGTTTTAGTTGGCGAAACTAAGAAAATATTAAAAAGCCCAGAAATGCTCATTAAAAAACTAAATGTTATTAAAAATACTTGGGTAGAAAAACACTCAGGTCAGCCATTTCCAGGTGAAATTAATCTTCAAGCAGATGAAAAGGTTAAATCAACAACTGTTTCAAGCTTGATGGGAATCCTAACCAACGGACAGTTTCAATCCATCCAGTTAGCGGTAGTAGGATCCAACTAAAGGTTAATAAATGAAAACTTATATTTTCAGTCTTTTTCTTCTTTTATCAGCATTCTCTGTGAGTGCTGATGAATATTTATTAAAGGAAATGATTGCCCTTAAAGATAGTATTAGAAAAACTGATCCTGAGTATGGAGAGTTAACAAGAAGACTCGCAGATGTTTATTTCGACCTTTCGATTCAAGAAGGTGGGAGTACTGAATATCGCCGTAATGCTTTAAATTACTATAATGAGCATATCAATGGTTCCAAGTATATTAAGCCAATTACAGGAGAGAAGAGAATTAATATGCTCTTTCAAACTGCTAGGCTAAATGAAAAGCTAGGTGATTTAAAAAGAGCTGCGACAATCTATCATGAAGTTTTTGAAAAATCAGACTTTGATTTAGACCTGAAAAGACAAACAGCACTTCACTTAGCTGATTATTATGAGAATGAAGCAATCTACTCAAAGGCACTACCATTTTACAATAAGAGTATTGAATTATGTCAAAGTGTAGCAGTTTGTAATTATGCACACTATAGAAAGGCATGGTTACTTTATAAAGACGTAAAATTAGATCAAGCCATTGCAGAGCTTAAACTTTCTTTGTGGCATGCAGATGGTAGCATTCGTGAAAAAGTATTAAATGACTATTTTCTTTTTAGCTCTCAGAGAGTTACTGAGGGAGAAGATGAACTTGCCTTTATAAAAGAAATTTCTCAAAAAACTAAAGATAATACCCTTGTTCGTAAACTAGTAGAAAGCTTTTACTCTGCTGGTAATAGAATTGCTGGTAGTAATGTGCTTGAATATATGAACTCACTTAAGCCAGACCTTTATTATGAATTAAGACTACTTGAAGAATATTATGGATTTAGAAACTTTGAAAAAGTTGAAAAATATCTAAATGCCATTAGTTTAAAAACAAGTGCAAATATTCCAAAAGACCAAGAAGAAGCAAAGATTGCCAAAACAACAATAAGAAGATTCATTGTGCAAATTGATGCTGAAGCAGAAAGAGATAAAACATATAGTCCAATGCTTTTAAAGAGTATTATGTCTTATTTAACTCTTTATCCTAATGATGAACTTAGAGAGAAGATGCAACAAGGTTGGCTAAAGGCCCATAGTGATGCAAATAAAGATGAAAGAGAAAGACTTTCACAATTGGCCATCTGGATTAAAGAAGATATTGCTTTAAATAAAAAACCAGAATGGATCATGAAAATGCGCAATTCTAGACTTTCTTTGGCACAAAAGATGGAAGAGCGTGCTAAGAAAGAGAATAAAGAACTTGATCTTGGTAGCATTATTTTAGAAGAGTCATTAGCTCTTTCTGAGCTTGCAACAAAACCAAGCGAAATTCGTCAATATAAGTATGTATATGCTTATAGACTCTATGCAAATAAGAGTTATGATAAGGCCCTACCATTATTTAAAGAATTGGCGCTTATTTCTGAACAAGCTCCAGATAAATTTGCAATTCTTTCTCAAAACTTAGTTTTAGATATTCATAATAAGAATAAGAATTATGATCAAATCGTTGCTCAAACTGATAATTGGTTAGCAGGTCTAAAAGATACTAAAGACAAAAAACTGCAAGCAGAGCTTAAGAGTATGAGTGAAATTAAAAATCAAGCTCGTTTTGAATATGCTGCAAGCCTTGGAGAGAAAGTAGAAGCTCTCGATATTTTTTACAACTTTTGCTTTAATGGTGTCTTTGAGAAAAAGTCTTGTACTAATGCCAAGGTTCTTTCTGAAAAATTAAAAGATCAAGCGAAGTTTGTTTCTCTCTTAGAAAAAGAAAATAATACAGAAGCTTTATTAGTTGAGTATGAGCTTATGGGGGAATACTCAAAAACGGCTAAAATTCTAGAAAAAAGATTATCTAAAAGAGGTAATTTTGAAGAAGTGATGAATAGCCACTTAAAAGTAGCCTTACTTTATGAATTAGATATGGATCTTAAAAATAGAGACAGAATCTTAAATTCTTTACTAAGTGTTGTGAAAAGACAAAAGTCACTTAGTCCCAAGCAAGAAGCACTTCTATGGGTAACCTTAGATGAAGCGAATATGTTAAATGAAAAAGTTTTAACTATGCCATGGAGTTTATCTCGTAAGATCAGTCTTGCTCGTGAGATTCAATTATCAAAACCTAATAAGACAGCACAGAAACTAATTTTTGCTCAAAAAACATCGACAGGTGCACTTTGGAATAGAAATGTTTTAAAGGAAATTAGTGCTCTTGATAAAAAGCAGGCAAAGATTAAGTTTTATGGACGCTCTTCAAAGTGGCTCTTTAAAAAGAGAACACGTGCTCTTGATAAATTAAAAACAAAGGCACTTAGTTATCTTGAAGGTGCAGATAGTGAGACGCGTGTTTATATTCTAGATATTCTGGAAAATGCTTATGCAAAGATGCAAACTGATATCTTAAATACTCCATTACCAGAAGGTTTAAGTGCTGAAATCTTAGAGCAAGTAAATGCTAAGCTTACAGAAATGGCTACACCATTTACAATGGTAAAAGAAGACTATGCCAGACTTAAGACTGAGGAATTAAAGACAATTACTGACCCTCAAAAACTTAAAACTATTACTAGTAATATTGCGATGACAGATAAAGACTATATTAGTTTTATTGCTCTGCCTGAGCAGAAAGCAGCAGGCTTTAGAACAGCTAGTTTAGATGGTGCTGAAATTATGCAATTAAAAGCAACACTAAAAAGTGAACCATTAAATCAAGCAGTACTTTCAAAATTAGAAAATTACTATCAAACAAATAACTCCAAACGACTAGCATCTTACTATACTGGACGTTTGAATAATTTAAAGGAAACCAAATGAAGATCCAATTGAAATTATGGATGATTTCGCTCTTTTTATTTGCTTCACTTAGTGCAGTGGCTGCTAATCAAGAAGATGCTGATACCGCTAAGAATATCAAGTATCGTGAAGGAAAGAAGATTGATTTTGAATCTTTACTCATTGAAGGTGAGAACAAAAAACCACAATTATCAGTGGTGACAGGAAACCTTGGTGAAAGAGATCTAGGACTAATTAAAGTCAGAGAAAACTTTTTAGATTATATGGTGAATAATGCAGGGGAGGAGTTAGAATGATTTCAATTTTAAATCAAAATGGTGAATTGGTAAAAGTTCTAACATCAGTTAAAGATGCTGAGTTTGGACTGCATAAATTATTTGGTTTTATCACTGATAGTGCCGCCCAAAAGCGTATTGAGGCCAGAAAGTTAAAAGGTATTGAATTTAATACTGACTCTTGGGAGTGCAAGTTTAAAATTAAAAATGAAAATGGAAAAATTCTTCTCAGTGATAGTGAAAACTGTTCATTAGAGTCATTAAATAATGAAGAGTGGAAAATTACTTCTAAGCTAGGTGAGTTTAAATTAGTCAAAGGTGGGGTTGCAGAATTTTCTGATATGTTAATTGAAGAAAAAGATTCAGCTAGTTGGATGAATAGACTAGTTGAAATATTCTTTTTAGCTCTCTTTTTAATGGTTCCTATTATTTACTTTATGACCGCTGAAGAAGTTGTTCCTGAAGATGAAAAGAAAAAAGAAGATCAAATTACCGTTAGAGTGATTGAAAAAGTAAATGTTGTTAATATCGCACGTGAGAGTGTGAAAGATATTAAGGTGAAGCCACTTACAAAGGCACAAAAAGCTCATCGAGCTGTACAAAGAAACCTAGGTTTCTTAGGTATGGTTGGAGATAAATCTTTAACTAAGGCCGTTGGTGGTGTTCCTCAAAAGCTTAAGAAGGCAACTGCTGGAGCTGGAAAAGGTGGAGATGCTGGTAGTGGTGGAGAATTACTTACTGGTTTAGGTAAAGGCCTAAAGAAAACAACTGTTGGTAATACAGGAGTTGCAGGTCTTGGTGGTGTTGGAACTAAAGGTGCCGGTGGTGGTGCTGGTGGTTATGGTAATACTGTAGTTGCAAGTGGTGAAGGAGCTGGGATTAGCAGTATTTCTGTTAGTAAGAGCGATATGGTACTTGATGGTGGGCTTTCTCGTTATGCTATTAATGCCACCATTGCAAAGTACCTTTCTCAAATTAGAAGATGTTATGAGGAGCAATTAAAAGGTAATCCAAGTCTTGAAGGGTTAGTAAAAATAGCATTTCAAATTGGTGGAACTGGTTATTTAAATTATGCAAGAGTAAGTAAATCTTCTCTAAATAATAAAGCAGCAGAGAGCTGTATGACGAATAAAATGATGAATTGGCAATTTCCTAAGCCAAAGGGTGGAGTTAACGTAAATGTAGATTATCCATTCCTTTTAAGGCCAGTAGGTAAATAATGGGATTTTATATGAAAAGAACAATTAGTTTTTTATTTCTTCTAGCGTTTTTTGGTTGTGAAAATAATCCATATCCAAATGCAGATCTTAATACAGATCCAACTCGTAGAGAGGCAAAGCCACGTCCAAGTATTTCTTTGAATATGGATGATAGTTATGACCTTTATGAGGGCTCTAAGAAAATGATCGAAATCGATGCTTTAGTTGAAGTAGGTAGACCAGATGTTGAAGTACTCGGTTTACCTCTTGGAGCTGAATACGATGAAGAGACATTTACTATTATTTGGCAACCAAATTACTTTGCTGGAAATGACCCTAAGGATCCAACTAAGAAAGTACAAGTTTATAATTTTAAAATTAGTCTTGGAACAACCGATCCAAATGAAACGAGAAGAATTGAAAGAACAATTAGCCTTGTTGTTTACGATGTACCAAGAAATCTAGATATTAATGGAAGTGATACAACTCAGGTAACTGAGAATAGTACTCTTCGTTATAAGTTCTCAATTGATAACCCAGACTATATTGATGGTCCTTTTAAAGTTGTTGGTGATAAATTACCAAGTAACTCTAAGATTCTAACAACTTCAGATCCTAAAGAATTTATTCTTGAATTCGAGCCGGATTATTATCACGTTAAAGCAAGTGATTCATGTGGTGGCTGGAGAGACTATGGGTGTAAGGCCTATAAGTCAAAGCTTATTGTAACTAACCCAGCAGGTCACCAATCGGAAAAAGAGATTGAAATCAAAGTAAAAGATAAGAGACTTGAGACTAAGTTAGTTGCACCTGATTATGTAACACAAGGTCTTGATCTATCATTACAAGTTTCGGCTTATGATTTAAATAAAGAAATGGCACCAGAGTTAAAGATTGAAAAACCAAACTTTGGTGATTTTGTAACGAAGGTGACAAAGAATCATGAAAACTATTCTAGTGTTATGGATATTTCATGGAATGATATCCCACCGGCATATAATGGGCAGGTAATCACTTTAAAATATCAAGCTTGTGTTAAAGACAGCAATAATAATACTAATAATTGTAAACGTGGTGAGACGGATATTAAAATTAATGTAAAAGAGCGTAAGGCTCCAGTTATTGACCGCTCACAGTGGCCTGCTGGTAAAGTCGAGTTCTTAGGGTTTAATGAGCCAAAGAATTTTAGTATCTATGTACGTGACGGTGAAGACTCAAGACTTGACCCTGCAGTTACAATTGAGCCAGTGGAAATGCAAAAGTATGTAAGCTATGATCAAAGAACAAATCGTTTAAGTGTTAAGTTTTCTGAGTCTGGTATCTATCAATTTAATTTAAGAGCGAAGAGTGATTATAATGTAGAAACTAGCGAAAGTTTTATTGTCGAAATCTTCTCTAAAAATAGATCAAATGTTCTTTACTTCACAGACTCAACTAAGAATGAAGAAGTTAAATTTTATAAGTCTGTTTATCCAGACCTTGATATTATGAATCCTAATTTTCAAGATCTAAATATTAGGAACCTTTCTGGTCGTAATACTCTTGTGCTTGGAACGAGTATCTTAAAGGATAATACAATTCAAGACATGATCTTAAGAGCAATGGATGAGATCGGGGATATTGTTATTGCCAGTCCACTAATTGATCAAATGCCTGAGAAGTTTAGATTAAAACTAGAAGATCAATATAAAGTTTCAATTAATGGACGTTTAAGTCAATTACCAAATGCTCCAATGCTTAGTGAGATGGAATTTGTTCAAAGAGATGACTTTGCTAGAAGTATGCAGAAAATAACTCTAGGTGGAAAAGCAACGCTAGAATCTTATGATCCAGTACTTTTCGTTGCTGGGGTTGAGAGAAAGAATTGTCAGGATGTTCTAGACCTTGCAGATGCTAAGAGAGAGAAGCGCTATAAGATTGGTGTGATCTGTGATCGTATCAATGGAAAAAGTGGACGTTTAGCAATTCTTGGAACTGAGTGGGCTGATTTAAAAGCTAATGCAGGGGATGAAGGAATTCCAACTCGTTGGTTAACTCAAATGCTTAATAATAGTTTAAATAATAAAGAAAATAGAAACTAGGAATATATATGAAAATCTTATTTTTTGCCTTAATCTCACTTAGTCTTTTTGCCGCTGAAGAAGCAAAGAAGCAATCTAAGACAAATATGGATGATTTAGAGCGCCGTCTTAATCTTTTAAATGTACCAGATGATCGTGTGACACCGGTAATTGAAAAAGAAAAGTTAAGAATTATAAATAAGCGTTATTCAAGTCTCACAAATAGACATGAGATTGATATGATGGGGGGAAATAACTTCAATGCAGACTCTCATATGTCGACTCGTCAATTAGGTTTAGCTTATCGTTATCACTTAAATCAGGATTGGAGTTTTGGGATTAGATACACTGAGTATCAAAATGAATTAACTGAAGCTGGTCAGAAACTTTTTGATGATAAAAATATTCTACCAGACAAAGATTATGCTGATAAAAGTACAGATGCTTTTGTAAATTATAATACTGTTTATGGTAAATTCCGCTTAGGTAGTGAGAGAGTTGTTTATTTTGATCAATATATTGCTCTCGGATACGGTGACATGGCCCTTGCAAATGGTAATACTAATTTTTATTTATTAGATTTAGGTGTTGCTTTTTGGGTTGGGAAGAACTTCTCATCTAGAATTGGTCTAAAAAATGAGTTCTATCAACAAGAACAAGAAAACGGAACTCAGAATAAACACAATGCTATGGGATATGTCTCTTTTGGTTATCTATTTGGAGAAGGTAGTCGTATATGAGACTTCTTACCCTCGCGCTATTAAGTTCATTAAGCTTGTTCTCAGCTGATAATAAAGATGCACTCAATCAGCTTATTGATAAAGTTGGAATTGATAATGAATTAAGTGCTACTGAATTAGTAACGCTTAAAGATGTTAAATTAGATAATCCATTTATTATTCATGCTTACACAATGATGTTAACCAATCAAAATGAGGGCGTTCCTAAAAAGATCCTCATGCGAATTGTAAAAAAAGAGAATAAGGAAGCTCTTAATGAGATTCTTTTACTAAATAACCCATCTACGCTGGCCATGGCAGCAAAAACTTATCTCTTATATGAGAATGGATTATTTCATTTAGCAATGGGTGAGTGGTTAAACCTTATTCAAAGAGCTAGTTATCAAAATACACCAGTTCAAATTTCTCTTGAACAAGTTATTGGAAAGGACATTGCTAAGAACTTAGTTGAAAAAAGTTTCTATCTTGATGATGAAGGTGTGAAGATCGTGCAAAACCTTCCTAAGACAAAGTCAGCGATCTATAGAAGTATGCTTGCTCTTAGTTTTCTTAAAAAAGGTGAGGAAAGTTTAAAGTATATTAAATACCTACCAGAAACAAATCCTTTAAGAATTGAGCTTGCAAAATCAGCAGTTATTTACTTTGCTAGAAATGGTGAGCTTGCTCGTGCAGCAAGTGTACTTAAAAGTGTTTTTAAACCATACATGCAAAAGAGTGAGAATGTTGATGAGTTAGTTGACTATTATCTGATGTTAGCTAGATTACTTTATCAGGCCAATGCTTATGATGCTAGTGAGCACTATTATGCACTAATTCCAGAGTCTTCACCTCGCTTTTTACAGGCAAGAATTGAGTCTTTATGGATTTCATATATCAAAAATGATTTTTCGACTCTTAAAGGACAAGTCGTAAGCCTTGAGGATGAATTAATTCAAAATAAATTTATGCCAGAGCTATATCTTATGAGTTCAAGTGCGAAAGTTAAACTCTGCCAATTTGATAGTGCGAAAAAGACGCTTGATCAATTTGTAAGCGTATATAAAGACTGGGCCAGTAAAATTAATATGCACTTAAAAGCTGAAGATCCAGAGCTTATTGAAAAAACTTTTACTTATAACTTATACCATAATGGTAAGAACCATTTAAAAGCAGAACTTAAAAAGCTCGAAGCATTAAAGAGTGCAAAAACTGATTATAAAATAGCATTTGCAAATAAGACCATTCAGGCTGAGAAGCGTCGTCAATGGAAAAACCGTGGTGTGATTCTTTCAAATATTATTCGTAAGATGAGATTTGTTAAAGTTGAATATATCTCTCTTATGAATCGTTTTAAAGACCGTGCAATGACCATGAAAAAAGATGAAGTACATACTTTCCAGGCAAGTAGTCGTGGGGCTGATGAATTAGTTTTCCCATATGATGGTGATCTATGGGGAGATGATTATTTTAATATTAATGCTGCAATCGAAAGTTCATGCTTACAAGGATTGAAGAAATGAAATTACTTTTAGGACTAAGTTTTCTCTTTTTATTTTCTAGTTGTGAGAAAGATTCTAATTTCTTATATGAAGACCTTACACCTCCAAGACAAGAGCGTAATAATCGATATGTAATAGGTGAGCTTTCAAAAAGTTCAGGTATTGATATTCTTTTTGTAATAGATGATTCAGGCTCAATGTCTTCAATTCATAATAATATTGTTGAGAATGCTGAGTTATTTATGCAGGAGTTCACTAAGATAGAATTAGTTCAGTGGAATATGGGAATTGTGACATCTGAAAAAAGCGATTCAACTAGTGAAATTACTGAACACCTTGGTTTTAATTCCCCCTTTGATAGTTTTACTCCAAACCCTGTGCAAGTGTTTAAAGATGCTGTTTTAGATGTTGGTGATAATGGTTGGGGTACTGAGAGAATGTTTGGTAACTTAGATCGCGCTTTAAAAGAAAGATATAATGACTTCTTAAAACCTAACTCTCAATTAGCTGTTATTTTTGTTAGTGATGAAAAAGAACATAGTTATAAAGATGATTCATCTCGCTATGATCCTCTAACTTTTGTTGGAATTATCAAAAGCTTTTTATCAAAAGGTAATATCGTACGTTTTTATGGGGCATTAAAACAAACAGACTTCCAAGATTGTCGTAACCTTTCAAGTGATAGTGGCCCGTACCGTGGTTCAAGGTATGAGGCGGTAATTCAAGAGACTGGTGGCTTTGCCATTTCTGCTTGTGCCAGTGATTTTGGAACTCGCTTAGCAGATATTGGTAGAGATATTGTTTCTCTTTCTAAGTATATCAGAATTAAAATTGGTGAAAGACCACTTAAAGAGTCTATTAAAGTTATCTATCGTGGAGAGGAATTACCTTTTGGAACAGAGAGAGATGGTGGGTATTGGTTCTATGATGAATATAATAATACTGTAAATTTATACTCTCTAAAGTTTGCTCAAGACTTAAATGATGAATTAGAAATAACTTATGAAATTGATGATGGTTATTCTAGACCTAGACCAACGCCAACGAACCCAAGAAATCCATAAAATAATAAGGCCAGGTTAACTGGCCTTTTTTATTACTTAACTAATTTATTGGCGATGCTAATTGCTTTTTTCATATCAGGAAGTTCTGTAATCTCATCAACAAATTGCATATGATGTATCTTTCCATTCTGATCTAAGACAATAACACCTCTGGTGAGAAGGGCATTTTCTTTAATTAAAAGCCCTGTCTTTTTACCAAAGCTAGCATCCTTATAGTCAGAGAGATAAGTTATATTCTCTAGCTTAGCGAGCTTAGCAAAACGTGTTTGCGCCATTGGAAGATCTCTTGAGATGGTGATGAGTTCAATATTGGGGTGAATATCACTTTCTCCAAGTATATGGGTTTGTTCTTCACATACAGGTGTATCAATACTTGGAACAATACTTATAATGCTCACTTTCTTTTCAATTTCTTGGTCATTCGTGTTTTTGATAATGCTCACGAAATCATCACCTTCTTTAAGTTTACCTTGGTGAAGATTAAGCTCTTTACCACCGGCCTTAACTTTTGTTCCTGGCTGAATATTTTGATGATTTACTTTCATTTCTGGCTTATGGGCACATGCAACAAATAAAAAGATACTGATTAGAGTGATAAACTTCATTTGCTCTCCTTTGAATGAAATAACTTTGGCATAGTTTGTCTAAATTTGTAAGATAGTCTTATCTATTTTAAGGAGAGAAATATGAAAAAACTAACTTTATTATTACTAGTTGTGTCATTAAATGTATTTGCTGGTGAATTAAAAATTACAAACTTTTACCGTATGGATCGTCAAAACTTATCTGACCCAGCTCATGACGTGTGTTTTAAGGTAACTCCTGCACCTGCTGCTGGAAAGCACTTTCACGCCACGATTATTGCTGATAAAGGATACCGTACTCAAGGTGTTTATCAGGCACTAGTTGGTGAAGAAGGTTCTGCTTGTATGGTTATTAGTTCATTTCGTGGATTCGTAGAAGTGAAAGTTCCAGAATTAGAGCTTAGCTCAAATAAATCTTTATAATAAATTCAATAAATAATCATATCTGGCGAAGACTTTATTCGCCAGATTCTTTATAATACTCAGTCTATGAGTGTATTAAGTTCAATTCAAAATTTAAAATTAAGCTTTGGAGATAAGGTTATCTTTGAAGGGTCTGACTTTGTTATTCAACATGGTGAAAAAATTGGTCTTATTGGTCTAAATGGAAAGGGTAAGTCTTCCTTATTTAAGATCCTCAATGGTGATTTAACTCCAGATACTAATCCCTTATTTATCTTTGATCGTGCCAGCGAGAAGTTAGGAGCTGATAAAGAATATAGTACCTATCTTGTGACTCAAAATTTTAAAATCCCACAGACTGAAGTTAAGGTTAAAGATTATTATATATTTATTGATCCTCAATTAAATGAATTAAATACTCGTTATCAAAAAGCATTAGAACAAGAGGATTTTGATGCTCAAGAAAAGTGCATGCATGATATGGAGCACTTAAAGTTCTGGGACAGGGGAAATCGCTTTGAATCTTATGTGCGCTCTTTTGGAATTGAAAATTTAGAGACTGATGTCAGAACTTTATCTGGTGGAGAGCAGCGTAAAATTTTAATTGCATTAGGCCTATTAAGTGATGCAAATTTAATTCTTTGGGATGAACCTACTAATCACTTAGATATTGAGTCGATTCAGAAATTAGAAGAAGAATTAGTTGCTCTTAATAAATCTTTTATTATTATTTCTCACGACAGGCACTTACTCTCTAAAGTCTGTGATCGAATTGTCCACATATCAGAGGGGAAAATTCTCTCTTATAAAGGTTCTTATGCTGATTATCTTGAGACTATACAGGCACAAGAAGAACTAAGGCTTAAATCACTTACTAAACTAAAAAATACCCTAAGACGAGAACAAGATTGGATGAATCAGGGGATTAAGGCCCGTGGTACACGTTCAAAGAAACGTGTGGAAGGTTATGAGAATTTAAAGCATAAAGTAAGTGATCTAAAGAGTAAGGCAAAATCAAGTATTGAACTTAATATCAATGATAGCCAAAGAAAGTCTAAAAAATTAATTGAAGTTGAAAATGCAAGACTGCAAATAGGTGAACGTGTTCTCATTGCTGATTTCAATTTGCGTCTTGGAATGGGTGATAAAATAGGAATCATTGGTGATAACGGGGTTGGAAAATCCACCCTTATGAAGGCATTGATCGATCAGAGTTTTCTTGAAAGTGAGCGTTTCTATCAAGCAGATCAAATTAGCATTAATTACTTTGATCAAAAAATTGAAAAATTTGACCTCACAAAAACTCCATTTCAATACTTAGGAGAAGGTGAGGACTTTATCCATTTTAAAGATGGAAGAAAGATACATGTGAATGCTTATTTTCAAAAGTTTCTCTTTGATAAAGGTGAAATCAATCGTCCATTATCTAGTTTTAGTGGAGGAGAGTTAAAGCGATTACAGTTAGCTTTTAATTTAAAAGAGGAAGCTGATGTTTGGATTTTTGATGAACCAACCAATGATTTAGATATTGAGTCCATTGAGATTTTAGAGGAAACTCTAAGTCAATTTAAAGGCACAGTTATTGTTATTTCCCACGATAGAACCTTTTTGGAGAATGTTACGAATAAGATCTTTTATATTCATGATCAAAAACTTGAGAAATTTGAAGCGGGTTACTCTCAAGTACAAGACTATATCGACCTTATTAATATTGAAAAAAGCTATCAATATGAAGAGAGTTTAAAAGAGGAAAACCAAGCTCTAGCAGTTTCTGAGCCTGAAGTTCCAAAAGAAAAGAAAAAACTAAGTAATAAGGAAAAAGAATTAATTAAAAAATTACCTCAAAAAATAGCTCAATTAGAAAAAAGAATTGAAGCTATTGAAAATGAACTTCGTGAGATTGATTATTCTCAATTAGATTCTGCGGCATCAATGAACTTAAATAATTTAAATACTGAGAAAGAAAGTTTAGAAATGGAATTATTAGAGTGTTATGAGCTTCAAGAAAATCTATCATAAAAATCGAATGGTTTTAAACTTTCATCTTTTTTTAGGCCTTATCTATTGGGTGGGAGCTTTTTATGCTCTTTATGCTTATCATAGCGTTCTTAATATTCTTATGATTATCCCATTTCTGATTTTAATGTATATTTCACTTTTATGGATATTGGGTTCAATAAATATCTTCATAGAACTCTACCTCTTTATTAAAGGAGAGGTGTGTGAGGGAAGTATTGTGGACTATCAGAAAAAAGGAAAAAAACTTACTCCTATGATACGCTTTAGAAAGTCAGATACTTATGAGACTTATCCCTTTTATCGTGAGTACTTTGATCCAGTTGGAACAAAGGTGGTTACAGTCTATTTTTCTAAGCACTATTGGACATGTGTTGAACTGGCCTATTTAGAGCTTTAAGCAAAGTCTCTTTAAGGTATAATCATTTTAAGATGCAATTATCTAATACTAAGAAAATTCTCATTTTTGGCGCTGGTCATGGTCTAGGCTTGGGTCTTACTAAGGCCGCTTTAAAAAATACTCAAGCTCGTATTATTGCTCTCTATCATCGTGAAGAGAATGCTTATGATTTATTGGCCATTAATAATGAGAATTTAGAAACTCAAAAAATTGATGTCTTTAATGAAAATGCTTTATCTGGCCTAAGTAAAAAGCATCAAGATATTGATGTCATGATAAATACTATCGGTTTTTTACATAATGATAAAATTCAACCAGAAAAGTCCTTACGTGATATTAATGTAGATAATATGCTCTTTGCTTTTAAGGTGAATACCTTAGTGACACCTTTACTTTTAAAGCACTTTAAAGACTCATTTACAGATAATAGTGCTTATATGGTTTTAGGTGCAATGGTAGGGAGTATAAGTGATAATCAGATGGGGGGATGGTATGGCTATCGCTCCAGTAAGAGTGCACTTAATATGATTATAAAAAATATTGATATTGAGTTTCAAAGATCAAAAAGAAAGACTCGTATTCTATGCTTTCATCCAGGGACTACAGAAACTAATTTATCTAAGCCTTTTCTAGCAGGAATTAAGCATAAAGTCTGGCAAGTGGATGAAGCTGGTGAGAATCTTCTCTCACTTATTGAAAAAGTCTATGATAAGAAAGATCTCTTTTATTTTTGGGATGGCAGCGTATTACCTTGGTAGATTAAAAATGCCAAGGAAAGCGTGAGAAGTCTTGATCTCTTTTTTCTAAGAAAGCATCACGACCTTCTTGTGCCTCATCTGTACCATAAGCTAAGCGAGTTGCTTCACCTGCAAATAATTGCTGTCCTACCATGCCATCATCAGTTAGATTAAATCCAAACTTAAGCATACGCATTGCAGTTGGTGATTTTGAGTTCATGACCTTCGCCCATTCTAAGGCCTTCTTTTCAAGATCTTTGTGATCAACCACTAAGTTAACCATTCCCATCTCAAAGGCTTCTTGTGCAGAGTAATTTAGGCCTAGAAAGAAAATTTCACGAGCTCTTTTTTGCCCAACCATCTTTGCAAGATAAGCAGAACCATAGCCACTATCGAAGCTTGCTACATCTGGATCAGTTTGTTTAAAGACCGCATGCTCACGACTTGCAATGGTCATATCACAAACAACATGCAAAGAGTGACCACCACCTACGGCCCAACCAGGAACTACTGCCACAACAATTTTTGGCATAAAGCGAATGAGTCTTTGAACTTCTAAAATATGTAAACGACCTTGGCGAGCAAGATCTTTTTCTAATGGATTTCCAGTTTCATACTTATAACCATCCTTGCCACGGATTCTTTGATCTCCACCGGCGCAGAATGCCCAACCAGCATCTTTAGGACTTGGACCATTTCCAGTTAAGAGGACAACTCCCACATCACCAGTCTGACGAGCGTGATCCAATGCTCGGTATAATTCATCTACGGTATGAGGACGAAAGGCATTTCTAACTTCAGGACGATTAAAAGCAATTCTTACAGTCCCTTGATCTTTTGCACGGTGATAGGTGATATCTGTAAATTCAAACCCAGGAACTTCATTCCAATCCTCAGGATTAAATATTTCAGAAATCATATCTTCTTCCTTCTATGTGCTTCGTAAATATAAACAACACCAAAAAATAATGGAGTATACTTGTATTCATCAAAGCCTGGAGCATTATCTTTTATCGCTTGTAGGAAAGTGTCATCACTTGGAAAGCGAGCACTACTCTCAATTAAGTAAGAGTAGGCTTCTTCTTTATTAAAAATCTTTCCAATAAAAGGAATGATTTTAAACATGATGAAAAAGTATATTGAACGAATAATTTTATTCTTAGGCTGACCAAACTCCATAATATAAATACTTTGTTTCGTCACACGATTAAGCTCTTGAATTGCCAGATTATAATCTTCAACATTTCTAATTCCGAAAGATACATTTGAAGCATCATAGCTTCTATCTGGCAGACTTAGGTTCATAAGATCATTTACCTCAAAGTCCACCGCTGAACTTCTAAGCTTTGCATGCTTAATCATATTTGGAGAAAAATCGATTCCTTTGATTTTAATTAGTGGATTACTCTCACGACACATAAGAGCAATATCACCAGTCCCAGTTGCTCCATCAAGAAAAGACTGTGGTGCAGTGGAAAGAATTTTTGCAACTAGCTTTTTCTTCCAAAGGCGGTGAATCCCAAGTGATAAAATATCATTTAATAGATCATACTTAGGTGAAATATCATTAAACATTGTGCGGATAAATTCTGCTTTAGGCATTGGTATATATTTCCTTACTTTGAGCATTCATATAATCAAGATTGGTATGAAATAACTCTTTATTAAATACTTTTAAAAGTTCTTTAACTGTATTGCTTAATTGTGCAAATTCCTCAAGGCTAAGAGCTTGATCTTTGTCTGATAAAGCAGCCTGTGGAGTCGGGTGAGTTTCAATAAGTAAACCATCAGCACCAGCACATAAAGCAGCATAGCTGGCTTCTTTTACATATTGAGCATGTCCCATTGAGTGACTTGGATCTACAACTACTTTGTACTGAGTATTTTGCTTTAGGTAGATAACACTACCAAGGTCTAACATATTACGAAGTTTATTATCAAAAGAACGAACACCACGCTCACAAAGAATAATTTCATTATTCTTTAAGTTAGAAAAATAACTAGCAGCACCTAACCACTCATCAATCGTTGCACTAAGACCACGTTTTAAAAGTACAGGTTTTTTATAATTATTGATTTCTTTTAGGAGTTCGTAATTATACATATTACGAGTACCGATTTGATACATATCTGTAACAGAATCTAGTAATTCAAGTTGTCTTGGATCTGAGATCTCTGTGATGAAATCAAAATCAAATTCCTTTTTAAGTTCTTTGATGATTTCAATTCCTTGTTCTCTTAAGCCTTGAAAAGTATCGGGGCGGGTTCTCATTTTAAAGATACCACCACGCACGAGAGATCCAATGCTGGCATGTTCTAAAACAGTACGCATTTGTAGTTCAGATTCAACCGAACAAGGTCCCGCCATAAGGGCAAAAGTATTATCAGATTCTAAAAATTTTCTAAGATGTCGCATCGACACAACATATTATATTGTGACAAATTCTTCAAGACTTCTTGACTAGATTTATATAGAATTATTGACTTATTATGCATAAAAATGGCCTAGAGACATTAAATGAGCTTGATCTCGATCAAGTTAGAAGCCAAGGAAGCGTTTTTCAGCTGCCAGACACCGATATAATTTATTTAGGATGGGGTACTCCCACAGATGGTGCCTTGAGTCATATGGCTGAGTTTTCACTTCTAAGTTTCTTTGCCAATGAGGAGATTAAATACCTGCCAGGCCAGTTAGTTAAGACATCTAAAAATGAACTTCTCACTTATCTAGAGAGTGTCTTAGCTAAGACTGAAAAATTAAAAATCATACTTGGAATTAATGAAGAAGAAATTTATGCACAAGATTTTGAAGCATTAAAACTTGTATTTAGTAAGAGTGATTTAAAAAAATGTGTTTTAAAGTCTAGACAATTTTACCAAGTAGATTGTCCAGACCCATTACTTATTATTTATCATTTATTACAGGCTCCCAAAGGACTTTTGTATGGTCATTGGAGTCAAGAGTTTACGATGCTTGGAATGACTCCAGAAGTTCTTTTTGAAAAAGAGAAATCTCACTATAAAACCATGGCATTGGCAGGAACGAAAAAAAGTGAACAAAAAGAAGAGCTCTTATCGGATCCTAAAGAGAGAGAAGAGCACCAATTAGTTATAGATGATATTGTTTCTAAGCTCGGTGATACTCAATGCAAAGTTTCAGAGACAAAGCTTTTAGACTATAATCAATTTAGTCACCTCTATACAGAGATTAGTTTTACATCACCTAAAGAAAGTCATGATATTTTAAAATGCTTAACACCTACTGCTGCTCTCGGAGGATACCCATCAGATTTGGCCAAAGCTTTTTTACAAAGCACAAGCTATCATCAAAAGTATGGAGAAACATTTTTTGGTGGAGCTTTTCAATTCAAACTTGATCAGTGGAGTTGTGCCTTAGTTAATATTAGAAATATACAATGGAATCAAGAGCAGCTTTGGATTGAAAGTGGAACGGGTATTGTAAATGATTCAGTTTTAGCAAAAGAAATAAGTGAGATAAAACTTAAGCGTAAAAGCATAGAGGAGCTAATCTTTGAATAAGATGCATCTAAAGAGCTACTTTGATAAAGTTTATTTTTGTGCTGGTGCTCGCAATGAGTCTTTAGTGGATTACTTTGAATCACCCTTAGAGTTTATTTTAGATGAGCGCATGGCAAGTTTTATGGCCCTTGGTGAGTCTAAGATGCGAAAAAAAATTGCGATTTGTACCACCTCTGGTACAGCGGCACTTGAGTGTATTCCTGCTTTATGTGAAGCATTTTATAGTGGACTAGATTTAACTTTAATTACAGCAGATCGTCCCCGTGAGTTAATTGATAGTGCAGCTCCTCAAACAATAGATCAGCTTAATCCTATTAGTAGTTTTACCCATCAACAGCTATCATGTGAGTCTTTAGATGAAGTGAAAATTGTAAAAGGGGTTAATCATATAAATATTCATCTTGGCTCAAGCTTAGGTGATAAGGATGATAAATATATTGATAACTCATTATCAAAAACTCTTTTTCTTTTCTCCCATGGTTTAGATAATTTCTCAGAACTTTATGATCTTATTCATAAAAAAACAGACTACTTTTATTTTGAAGTCCTAAGCGGGCAATCTCATAAAAATATTATTAAAAATGAACGAGAATTATTACGTTTATATAAGAGGGGGAGTTTTGACTCTGTCATTAGAGTCGGACATACACCTCTTAGTAAGTTATGGCGCCTTTTAGACGAAACACATCTACCAGTCTTACACCTTGATCCAAGAGGGTTTAGGGGCTTAAGTTATGGGGAGTTAAAGACATTAGATGAAACGGGTATATATAAATATCTTGAAAGTTTACAGATTACTAAGAATGAGCTCACTCAGACAGATTATACTCATACTCAAAATTTAATAGAAAAATATCCACAATCTCAATTCGCCTTTATTAGAGAATTGGCAAATAAGCTTTCTGAAAATTCTCATCTCTATCTTGGAAACTCTTCTCTTATTAGAGATTTTGAGGTTGCTTATCACAAACAAGCAAACTTTTATGGCAATAGAGGAGCCAATGGAATTGATGGGCAATTAGCAAGTGCCATTGGTATTGCAAAAAATCTAGATGAGACATTATATATATGTTTAGGAGATTTAACTCTCGAGTATGATTTAAGCTCTCTGGCATACTTACCTGAAAACTGTAGACTTATTATTTTTAATAATAAGGGCGGTAGAATATTTGAAAGAGTAAAAGCAAATAGTAAAATAATTTTAGCACATAAAAGAAATTATCAAGCTCATGCAAGTGCATATAATTTAAGTTATGCTCATTATGAAAAAGCTAACTTACAAATTAGCACAAGTGTGACTGAGCTTTTGATAGATGCACAATCCACATTAAATTGTTTTAAGGAATTATAATGAAATTACATTGTTTTCATGGGTTTTTAGGTTCAAGTAGAGACTTTGCTACTTTTCAAAATACAGTGGTACATGATCTCTATCGACTATGTGAAAAAGCAAAAGATGATACGCTAACAATCTTAGACCAAGAAATTCCTGCTGGTTCAATGCTATTAGGTTATTCATTTGGTGGTCGTCTTGCTATGCAGTTATTTCTTAAAAACCCAGATAAGTATAAAAAACTTTATGTTCTAAGTGCTCATGGTGGTTTAAAGGATAAAGCGGCTAAAATGCAAAGAGTATTATTTGATCAAAAGTGTGCTGATAAATTAAGAGAGTTATCAGAGGAAGAATTTTTAAATGGTTGGAATTCTCAAGCACTTTTTAGTGCAGATGAGCCAATCCAGTCATTTCCAATTAAAGATAAAAATGTTCTTGCACGATTTTTTACTGAGTATGGTCTCTCTACTCAGGACTATTTATTAGATGAGCTATTAGCACATAAAGATAAACTACATTTTTTCTATGGTGAATCTGACTCTAAGTATGTTGATTATGCAAAGAATATTCAGAATATGGGATTTCAAACTAGTATTATAAAGAATGCTGGTCATCGTCTCCTACAATCTCACAGTGTAGAGATTAGAGATATTATGAGGCAAAATGTTTAAGAGTTTCTTACTTGCAACCAGACCAAAAACATTAGTGGCGGCCTTTATACCTCCCAGTGCTGCTCATGCACTATATTATTATCATACTGAGAAAACAGCTTACTTTTATCTCTTTCTCTGTGTCCTTGGAGCTATTCTTATTCAAATTGCAACAAATTTTTATAATGATGCCATCGATACACTTAAGGGAGCTGATGAAAAAAGGGTTGGGCCAAAGAGAATGGCGGCAACAGGTGCTCTTAGTCCTAAAGCACTTTTTCGTGCTGGACACTTTTTAAACTTATTAGTGGCAATTATTGGCTATTTTATTTATCTTCGCGGTGGTTGGCCATTTATCTTGATCGGAATAAGTTCAATTTATCTAAGTTATGGCTACACTGGCGGTCCCTTTCCATTGGCGTATATTGGGCTAGGAGAGATCTTTGTTATTCTTTATTTTGGTTTAATCTCGGTTCTTGGATCCTATTATCTCTATGCTGGTACACTTCATTATGAAGCTCTCATTCTAGCAACTCAACTCGGTCTTCTTTGTACTACTTTAATTATGATTAATAATTTTCGAGATCGTCATACAGATGAAGAAGTAGGAAAGATGACTTTGGCAGTTAAGATGGATACAAGTACTTATCTTAATCTTTTCTACGTTTGTTTAATTTTACCTCATGTTATGCAATTTTTCTTTGCGGCAAATGTAAAATCATTCCTAACTATTTTTGCAATGCCAATGATGTTAAGAGTTCATAATACTATTGCTCATAATACATCAGCAGATGCTATGAATGATGCACTTAAATTTTGTGGTATACACCTTTTACTATTTGGAGTCTTAACGATTCTTGGCTTTAGTTTATGAAAATTTATAAACAAGTTTACTCTCTCACTCCTTTTGAAAAGTTAAATGCACTTGATGATGCTCAAGTCAAAGAAGGGATGTATTTAAAAATAGAAGTTGAAGGTAAGACTTATTTAGGTGATTATTTTCCCCATACTGCCTTAGGGGATAAAGCACTTGAAGAGGTAACCCTTAATGACCCTTACTTACAAAATGCAATAGAGTTGGCAAAAAAAGTAGATCAAACAATCGAGTATAGGCCTTTTAAAAATCATCTACTTAATAAGTGTGAAGCTGATAGGACCACTAAGCTAAAACTTAAGTCAAAAAATGACTTTGAATTAGTAAAAGATGCTATCAGAACTGCTAAGAGCTTAAGACTAGATGCTAATGGAAGTTTTAGTCTAGATGAGCTAAATGATTTTTTTAAAACTATTGATATTAGTAAAATAGAGTATATTGAAGACCCTAGTCATGAAGTTGAATGGAATAAACTTCTGGTGCCTAGTGCAAGTGATTTCCTTCTAAACCCACATGCTCAATTTCAAATTCATAAGCCAAATCGAAAAATGCTAGCTAATAAAAATGCTATTATTAGCTCTTATATGGGAAGTGATTGGGGAAGAGTCTTATGTACTAACTTTCTACACTTATTTGGTGATTTTGAACTTATTCATGGAATTATTACTCCTCATATTTATCAGGAACAAAATGAGAAATTATTTGCAAGTAATAATCTCCTTAATGCAGAACTTGTACGTGATTTAAGAATCAGTATTTTAGATAATAATTGGGAGCCATTGGCATGATTGATTTTGAATCAAATACAAATGATTTTTTATATTCTCCTTTTATCAGTGATGAAATTTCTAAAAATAATTTAGAAAAGCATTTAGAAGAGCTTAATCTCACGGGTCATGTTTTTATAATGTCATCAGGTACCACTACAAATTTTCTAAAAGGCTATGCTCTCTCTAAGAAGGCTATTCTTGCCAATGCAAGAGCTGTAAATGAACACCTTGCTTTGAATATGAATGACTCTTGGTTATGTTCATTACCTCATTATCATATTGGAGGGCTTAGTATCTATGCTCGTGCTCATTTATCAGGTGCAAAAGTTATTACCTTTAGTGAGAAGTGGAATGTAGATACTTTTATGCAGGCCCTCGAAGATGTACAAGTTGTTTCAGTCGTTCCAGCGCAATGCTTTGATCTTGTATGTGCTAAAAAGTCTCCACCAAAGACTTTAAAGTATCTAATCGTTGGAGGTGATTATTTAAATGACTCTCTTCATCGAGACTTAATTAATCTAGGCTGGCCTGTGATTAGAACATTTGGCATGACAGAAGTATGTTCTCAATTGGCCACAGAAAAAGCACCTTCAAAAAATCAACTTGCTCTCGAGCCACTTGCTATTCATAAGCTTAGTGTGGCCAGTGATAAAAGGCTTTTAATAGAATCGGATGCACTTTTTACGGGCATTTTTTATATCAAAGATAATGAGTTTCACTATGATGAAGTTAAAACCAAGCATTATTTAAGCTCTGATTTAATTCAAATAGAAAATGGGCACATTACTCCCTTAGGACGCTTAGGCAGTGAAGTTAAAATTAAAGGTCGCCGAGTGGATCTGTTTCATTTGCAAAATCAATTCAAAGAGTTTCTCTATACCCTCGAGCTCTTTGATAAAATTCAATTAAAAACCGCTCAAGATACCAGAGATGGATTAGTTTTTAATATTCATAGCTTAATTGAACTTGAGCAAGATACTAGAGATAAAATTTTAAATCACCTTAGACCACATAGTGTTAAAAGCTTTCAAGTTGTTAAAAATTTAAGCAAAACAGAGTTAGGTAAAGATAAAAACTGACTATTTAACTTCAAGATGTCAGATTTTATTAGCCCATCAAAATTTTTATTCGTTTAAAATAAAATGATCATAGTAATTTGGAAATCAAGGAGGATTTCGTGAAAAAAATACCTGCACTAATGTGCCTAACAATGCTTTCAGGTACTGCTTTTGGAGCTGAATATCTAGTTAAAACAAGCTCTCATAAGTCTTTTAAAAATTTAGAAAAATATGGAAAAGTAACTCCTTTAAATGTTTCTTTTGCAAACTTTGCGCTAGTGGAGTCAGAGCAAAAGTTAAATACTCTAAAGTCTTCTGACTTTATTTATGCTGAGGAAAATGTAAGTTTCAAGGCCTTTGCTATTGAAGACGCTGAATTTGATAAGCAATGGGGTTTAGAAAATACAGGAAGAAATTCTGGGAATATTTTCTTTCCTGGTAAGAAAGGTGTTGATATTGATGCTAAACAAGCATGGGGAATCACAACTGGATCAAATGATATTAAAGTAGCAGTAATTGATACAGGTGTTGACTATAATCATGAAGACCTTAAAGGTAATATCATGATTAATGATGCTGAAAAAAATGGTATTGCTGGTGTTGATGATGATGGCAATGGTTATATTGATGATGTTTATGGTTATGACTTTGCAAACGATGATAATGATCCAATGGATGGTCATGGTCATGGAACACATTGTGCAGGTGTTATCGGTGCTGAACATAACTCAATCGGTATTCGTGGTGTAATGGCCAATGTTCAAATTTTACCAATTAAATTTCTTGCAGATAATGGTGGTGGAACTCTTGCTGGTGCTGTTAAAGCAATTGATTATGCAATCCAAAGAGGTGTTGATGTTATGAGTAACTCTTGGGGTGGTGGACCATTTACGCAAGCTTTATATGATTCAATTTCAGCTGCTAATGCTGCTGGTATTGTTTTCGTTGCAGCTGCAGGTAACTCTAACTCAGATAATGACAAGAAAGCTACTTACCCAGCAAATTATGAAATTGAAAACGTAATCAGCGTTGGTGCAATTGATGGGAAAGGAAAAAGAGCTAGCTTTTCAAACTACGGTAAGAAGACTGTTCATGTTTTTGCTCCAGGAGTAAATACATATTCAACTGTTCAAGATAATAAGTATAAGAAAATGAGTGGTACAAGTATGGCAACTCCACACGTTAGTGGTATTGTTGGACTTTTACTTTCAACTGAAAGCAATTTAACTCCAGCAGAAGTTAGAGATCGTTTAGTTAACTCAACAATCAATACTGATGATCTTAGAGATCTTTCTCAAGCAGGTTATATCTCTGCTCACTTAACAATTAAATAATTCTAAAATAAGAGCTGATTACATATATTCTTTATGTGATCAGCTCCCTTATAAAAATCATTAACAGATATAAATTCATTAGGTGTGTGAGCTTCTTTAATATCTCCAGGTCCACAAATATAGGTTTCTATGCCTAACATCTTTATATATCCACCATCGGTGGCGAATGAAACAGATTCAGTTTTATTCTTAGAAAATTCAGCTTTAAGTACTTTTTCTAATTCTTCATTTAAGCTGATGGGCATTCCAGGGGTTAGAAATAGATTCTTATATTCTATGTTTTTAAAGTCTTTGGTTTTTTCCATTAATTCATTGAGGACTCTTTTGGGGTCTTCATTTGGAAAAGAGCGATAGGAGAGTGCAAGTTCAACCGTTTCCGGAATCATATTTAATGCTAAGCCCCCATTGACCATGGCCATATGCAAGTGATTATAAGGAAAATCAGGGAATATATTTCTTAACTCCTCATTCATTTCTCTTTTAAACTTCTCATTGAGCTCTTTCACAGCTTGGATAATATCACCCAGTCCTTCAATGGCATTCATACCTCTATCTGGTCTAGAAGAATGTCCTCCAACACCATGGATTAGAATACTAAAATGAGCGATACCTTTATGAGTATTAATAATATTAAATGATGTGGGCTCTCCAATTATGGCCCTTTTAGGTAAGCTCTTTCTTTTAAGAATTTCTGAAAAGTTATCACTTAGTCTTTTAGCTCCAAGGCAGCCAACTTCCTCATCTGCAGTGAAGACAAAGTGAAGGGGTTTTTTTAGTTTATCTAAGGCAAGCTCTTCTGCAGTACTTAGGCATTGTCCAATGAAGACTTTCATATCACAGGTGCCACGGCCATAAAATTTATCATCTTCAAGTTGCAACTTTAAAGCATCTCTGGTCCAACCTTTTTGATTTTCAAAGGGGACGGTATCGATATGACCACTTAAGATTAAACCACCATCACAATCAGGTCCAATACTTGCAATTATTTGTTCTTTATTTACTCCATGCTTATCTTGAAAGCTATCCCGTTTAACCTCAAAACCTAGAGGGTCTAATAAATTTGCAATATAGTCACTACAATCACGATTTTCATTTTTACTAACAGTATTATAAACAATTAAATTTGTATTAATTTCTAAGAGGCGCTTATTCATAATAAGTCTTTTAATTTATCAAAAAATTGAGATGTTAAGAGATGATCAGCATCAATTGTATGATAGTCATTTAAATCGAGTCCCAACTTTTCAAACTCATTTTGTGATTCTTTTATATCAACCACATCATCTTCATTACCATGAATTTGAATGTACTCACAATCATCTTTAAGCTTAAATCTTTCACCTCTAAAAATACAGGCCAATCCAATAACCTTTTTAATATTCTTATTTAATTGGGCCACTTTTGGTGAAAGGTAACCTCCTTGTGAGTACCCAAGTAGAGTTACCTCTTTATTAAGCGGGTTTAATTGATCAAGGAGTTTTGAGATCATTAGTGCAGAGGGTTCATAATTAATATAAAAGCTCTTTTTTTGAGGATCAAAAAAATACCAGGAATAAGTATCTATCCAACCTTCTTCTTTTTTAGTCGGAACTAAAAAGGGGGCATTAGGGCATATAATTAAGGTTTTATTTAGATCAAAGAACTTTTCTATGCGTTTATAAAAAAACTCACCTGATTGCTGATACCCATGAAGTGCCAAAATGATATGATCATAATCTTTTAAGTCATTAGTAAAGTATGATTGTTCGTACTCAATAGGAAGCTTATAAGTCTTTTTCATCTTTTTTCTCAAATTCTACTTGAATGACATTCTCAGTATTATCATTTTCGTTTTTCGTGTATTGAGCATCAAAAGTATCTTGTTGATTTTCAAATGGGTTTCTTCCCATATTTCCAAAGGGGTTATTACCCATATTACCAAAGAATTGGAACTGAACATTTCCGTTCAGAGCGGCCTTGGTAAACCACTTCTTTAAAAAGAAGGCCATCATTTGTCTTGGTCCTGGTAAAATCATACAGAAACCTAAGATATCAGTCATAAAACCAGGTGTTAATAGTAGTAAGCCGCCACCAAAAACACAGAAGCCTTCTATTATTTTTGTTCCTGGTATTTTTCCTTGATTGATTTCATGTTGGACTTGATAGATAAGTTGTAGGCCTTGCATTTTTGCCAAAGTCGCACCTAAAATACCTGTTCCTATAATAATAAAAATTGTATTTAAAGCACCAATATGTGCACCAACAGTAAAGAGCAAGTAAAGCTCAGTTGCTGGTACAAGGGTGAATAGTAAAAAGAAGATCGGAAACATTATTGTCTATTTATGCTTCTTGCACTTTGATCACATTCAATACTTGTTCTATGATCAGTGCTTTGAATGTCTAAAACTCCACTAGAGCTTGCCTTTACTTTATACATTAAGTCAGAATCACAAAAAGCAGTAATGAGAAGTCCATTAAACTGGCCTTTCTTCATAAGGTTCACAGCTGTATTGCAAACCATACTTGTTCTAAGATCAATGACTTTATTAATAGATCTATTCTGAGTTTCTAATTGGATGTTAATATCGTCTCCAGAACAAAATGCATTAAGATATGAAGTTCCAGCTTGTGATCCTCCATTTAGTCTTTTAGAAAGCTCACGTAAAATTTCTTGATTACTTGCCTGACTTAATTCAACAGCAAAGAGGTGAGTGGAAAAAGTAAGAGTTAATATTAAGAATATAACTAAACGCATAAAGACTCCTTGACGCTTTTAATCACACCATTAATGATTAAAGTCGTCAAGAAGTCCCAAGTCATTTAATTAATAAAAAGAAGTACTTATTTATACAAACTCAAAGCCTTATCTTACAAAAACTGAGTTCTCATCCATTTCATTATTTTCTTGTTGTGCTTGCATTGGTACCTCTACTGGGTCATCAAATAATCCAATTGCTTCAAAAATAAATTGATCATCTTCAACTGTTTTGGCCCTGTATAAAACTCGTCCATCATCTTCAAGTCTTAAACGTCCAAGTTGGTAACCAATATATTTTGGAGTACTTATTTCTATTGAGTACTCATCAACAATTTGCCAATCAACTCCAGCTTCAAATTCAAAGTAATCAGCAACATTGTCTGAATTTAATCCAATATTTAAACCACCGACTTTTTTAATACTAATTTTCATTGAGTCTGTGATCAATGCCTGAATAACAAAACCAACATCATCTAGGTATTCGCGACACGTCTCTCTCATTCCATCGCGGTACCATTCGGTAACTCCAATTGAAGACATGTACTCAATTGTGATTCCATTGAGTTCAACTTCAACTGTATGTTGATTATTTAGGCCAAGACCTGCTGATACAATTGGGGTACCAAACGCTAAGAAACCTAGGTTCCCTTGGAATTGGTAATTATAAGTTTTTCTAAAATTTGATGTATCATAATTTCTTGGAAGAAGTTCATTGGAAAAACAATCTTCCGGTGGTGCAACAAAGCTAAGTGCAGTGGGACGCCCAGCGAGCATGGTCCCTGTTCCTGAAGTTTCCATTGGATTTTGATAACCAATAAATCCGTATTCCTTAACGAGACCATTGAGTGCAGAAACAGGATCATCAGTAATTGGTTTCTTACAAGCTGTGAAAGCAGTGGGTAAAATCATTAGGGTCAAAAGGTGCTTTTTTGACCAGTTAAAAAACTGTGGTGTTTTCATGGGGATTCTCCTGGGTTTTGAGGGGGGGTAGGGTTTTAATTGAGAATGCAAAGAATTTTTGCGGTGAACCCATAATACCAGAAAAAAAGCTCACATTGTAAAAAAAATGTGAAAACCCAATGTTTTTGAAAAGCTAGTTTATCTATTTCCTCTAAACATTAGTCCTCGACGCATACGTCTTGGAGCACCTTGAGGAGCTTGTGGAGCCTGCCAATTTATACCTGAATTATCAACTTCAAATGAATTATCTGTTGGAGTTGGAACCTCTGGATCTGTTGTTTCACCAGCTTGTACAATTATTGCATCACTACCACCACAGCTTTCAAAACCTTCTAGGCCACTAACGCTAGCGGTATAACGTACTTCATCTGCAGTTACCGGAACTTCAATTTCAATTCCTGATCCAGCGTTTGCAGGAGTTCGAGTTCCACTTGAAATAGTTTCTTCATCGTTTGTTACGGCACTTGATTTAGACCAGTTAATACTTGCACCATACTCACTTAAAAGTTCAGCAGAATTTATAGTCACTTCATCTTCATCAGGTCGCTTGTAAGTAATAACTGCACTTAGTTTTACTTTTCCACCAGCTACTTCACCTTTAGAAGTATTTATATTACAAGTTGCTACAATTTCATCAGTTTCATCTGGGTCAGTATTATCAATTTCTGGGCCGCTACATTGAATTGGGCTCTCACTTAATGATGGAATACTTACACTACCAACAATTGAATCACCCTCACCAGGAGTTCCGGCTGCAGTATATTCAATTTGATTAGCATTCTCAGAAACACCAACTTCACTAAATTCAATCGCCTCACCATAGGTTATACTAACTTCTTTTTCAATTGATGGATCAAGTGGAGAATCTCCAACTTTTAATTCAAGTAAAAGACTATGACCATTAGAGCCTTGTGGAGGAGTATAATTACTTAATACACAGGCAATAGTTTGTTGGGGAATATCAATCTCTTCACTTCTAACTTCTTGATCATTATAAGTGGTTTTGAAAACTATTTTATAAGCACGATCATGATAAGTAATAGCATTTAATTTAAAAGTTTTTCCATCATCTAAAAGACCATGACCATCATTATAAGTAATTCCCGCTGGGATCGTTTCTATTTCTAAGTGTGCATCCACATCTTGTTGTTGATCAAGTGCTAGGCTTAGCATTTCATTACCATTCATAAGATTAACATCAAGACGAATATTCATATTTACTTTATCTGCTTCACCTTTATTTACAGTAATTGCTAATTGATCTCCAGCGATAACAGACCCATTACACTCTAGTTGATCTTCAATACCATCAATATTAGCGAAAACTTTTATTTCTCCTGTAGTGCCTCTTAAATCAATCGGATCACCACTAAACTCTGTCGGTTCAGCATCTCCAATTTTAAGTTTAAAAGACATTCCTTCAACATCATGTGCTACATCATCATTACCTTCAACGAACATATTACTTGAAAGTGCAATAACTGTTAGCCCGTTATCTAAAACTTCAGATTGAGCATTACATGAGACACTTAACTCTTTAACAAAGTGAATTCCAGAGTTAGAAGTATTATTTTTATTAACAGTAACGTTAATTCGATAATTTTGAGCAATTAAAAGGGGAGCAGTAAAGGTAACATTATTACCAGCATCAGTAAGCTCTCCAAGTGCAATACCTTCAATTTGATTTATAAGACTAATGCTTACATCCCCAGGATTAATATCAACAATTTGTCCGTCAATCTTATAACCGATAGTAATTGTTTCAATCATATTTGTTAAATCTGGTACACTTGATAATTGAACAGAACCCTCTTTAATTTCATCCATAGAGATAGGACAGACCTGAGTATCTGGATCATCATTTCTAACGTTTAAACGCAAGCTTTCGTATACTGGATTTGCTACGCGAGTAATTCTTTCTTCTTCTTGTCTACGATTAGACCTATTACTGTAAAAATTATTCATGCTTTGTGGACTTATATCTTCAAGTCCTAGGGCAACACTATTTAAGTGATTATAGGCCCTATTAAAAAAGAGTGACATATTTGATACTTCACCAAGATCCGATCTATCAAAGCTTGAACATGCTTCATTTTCACCAATTTTCTTTAAGATATTTCTTGAAGAATTTATTATGGCAACACAAGTTCTCGTATTATAAACTGAGTTCGCATAATTACTGTCTGTGTATCCTTCATAGGCAGTTCCACGACAAATACATGTGTCGTACATATTCACTAGTGTATTAGAGAAAAGTGTCGGTCTATTTTGTGCTTCAGTAACAGCTGCATCAAGAGCATTATTATATGCATCTTCACTTTGAGATTTAATATGTAAGAGAGCTTTCTCACATAGAAAAGAAGTATTATAAGCATCATCACTAAGTTTAGGAACACAGAGAAGTCCACCATTATGTCTTCCATAAACCATAGGATTACAAATTATATCCTTTGGAGTTGAACAAGTTTCTTCAGCACTATTACCTCTATTACTCGTTGTTCTCACATACTGATTAATGGATAAATCAAATGTGCCATCATCATTATTAGGAGAGATGATAATCTTATTAACTACTTTTCCACTTTGCTTAACTTCCGCTTGTAGTTCGTCATAGTACTGACCTGATCTAATTGCAATGGGTGCAGTTTCTTCATTAAAATTAGTTCTATCATTAACATGAGAAGTAAAAATATTCTCATCTTTTGGATCACTGGCCGCATTATAATTAAGACGGGCTGGGTTGGCACAAAGTCCTACTCGCACACCATCATTATTTTTGGTGTATTCAGTATTCACATATGAGTGAGATAACCATCCACCATAGAAACATGTCTTTCTTTCTGGCTCATCGTGTTCAGTTGTTCCTGCATAGGCCTTAAACTGATTGAAAAAGAAATCAACATATGATGTTCTTTTCTTTTTCTTACTAGATTCTTTTAAAACGTAGTTTTGAATGTACTCAGCTTGTGCAGAGTATTTTTGAACAAGCTTAATAACTTCTCTTTTTTGTTCTTTTTCCATCATGACAAAATCAAAGTAGGTGATTTGTTCACCAGCTCGAGCGATGCTCTGAGCGCTAATGATTAAAAGAATGGTAGAAAGAAGATATTTCATAAATTTCCTATCGGTATAAATCTAAAAATATTTTAACATTCTAATCAGTTAATATTAGTTGATAGCTTCGACACCCCTGTATATTCAGGAACTTATGGCAAGTATACGTAGGTAATTTAGTATTTTTTTAGCCATAAAAAGTGGTCAAAATCACTAATTATGGCCAAATAACTTATTGGGATTACTCTAATTCTTGATCAAATTGTTTGAAGTAAATAAAGGCCCAGAATAATGCTAATCCACTTACAATGTGCCAGATGGCATGACCTTGAATTATGTGATTGGTTGGATTACACATAACTCTTGAAAGATCGAGAATTGAAAATGTTTCTGCAATTAAAATTCCAATTAAGGCCAATGTTAAATACTTAGAGCTCTTTGGTTTTGAATTTTTCTTTCTGGCCAAGTATTCACTTAGTAAAATAAGAATAACCGCTAGTACGATTAAGAATTGAAAGTTAGTCATGTTAATATAGAAAACATGGATAACAATAACATTTAAAAGCATAAAACCAAGGTAGTATATTTTTGCTTTGGCGAGATCAAAGAACTTTGCACGCATTAGGTTTAAAGCTATTAACCAATGAACAAAGACAAACATCCCGATAAAGTCAAATACCTGTGAAATATAAAAATTTGAAGCATGAAAATAAAAAGATCCTAGTCCCATGATTAGCATTGCATAAGGGGTATAGCGCAATGTTTTAGATTTTAATTTACGGGTAATAAAATACATGGCCACAAAGGCAATAATATAAGACATATTAGACCATGTATTGGCCGGTTCACTAATCACTTGGCAAAGAGTTTCTTCACACCATTTTATATTTGGAGCACCAAATTTTTCTGCAGCATCATACCAATAACATCCAGGGGGATGTGGGTTTACATATCCACTCACTTAATACCTCTTATACTTCTAACATTGTTTCAATTTCATCAATTTCACTTTCCATCTGTGCTCTATCTGAGTAGTAAAACTGCTCCCAGTGGTGATACACAATTGAAAGTCCTATCGCTGCCAGTACATGCCATAGAGCATGTCCTTGGAACCAATGATTACTTGGATCACAATAAATTCTTAGTCCATCCATTAACGAGGATGCTTGAGCAAGTACAATAAAAATTAATCCCCCTATAAAGGCACGATATTTATTTTCTTTTAAACGATCTTTTTTATACAGCAAGTATTCAGTTCCAATGATGGCCAATGCCGCAAATAAAATAAGAATTTGAAATTTAATATGAACCATGTACATCACATGAACGAGGAGAGTTGAGACCACACACATAGCGATCATAAAGGGTACTTGGTTTTCACGGCTTACCCATTTTAACCTTCTAAAGTTAAGGATAATTAGCCAGTAGACAAAGAGAAACATTCCAATAAAGTCAAAAACCTGAGTGAGGTAATTATTGGACATGTGATAGATAAAAGAAAAAGCACCCATTAATAACATGGCCGGAGAAAGGTAGATTAATTCTTTTTGACCATTTCTCCATGCTCTCCAAAAGATATAAATTGCTGCGAGTAAATAAGCAATATTAGAGTAAGTATTAGCAGGTTCACTAATCCAATGACACAGAGTTTCTTCACACCACTTTACATTGGGAGCTCCAAATTGTTGTGCATAGGGATACCATGGACATGAATGCAAATGTGGATTTACATAATATGACATACTTTATTCCTTTAAAATAAAATCATTTGTAGTAAAATTTAAACACTTAAGAGCTCATTTGGAAAGAAAAACACCAAAACCTAAATAAACAGGAAGGTTTATGACACCTAATGTTGATGCCATGCAAATTCAATTCGACCCGGCTACACTCTTTGCCTTAAAATTTGTTTTGGGTTTGATTATGTTAGGAGTTGCACTAGATATAACACCCAAAGATATTAAAAATATTTTTGCGAGCCCAAAAAGTTTATTATGTGGTTTATTGGCCCAATTTCTTTTCTTACCCATGCTCACTTTTCTTTTGTGTTTAGTATTTAATCCAGAACCTTCAATTGCTCTAGGAATGATGCTAGTTGCGGCTTGTCCTGGTGGAAATATTTCAAACCTTTTTACAATGTTGGCCAAGGGCAATACTGCACTTTCAGTTTCAATGACTTTTCTATCAACAATTCTTGCGATGATCATGACTCCATTTAATGTGAGTTTTTGGGCGAGTATGTATGGACCTACCAATAAGCTTGTTTCAAGTGTGGCACTAAATCCAATGGAAGTAATGGTGACAGTTATTTTTGTATTAGGAGTTCCACTAGTAATAGGTTTACTTATTAGAGTTCGCAATGCAAAGCTTGCTGATAAATTACACCTGGTCCTTAAAAAGATTTCAATATTCTTTTTAGTGGCCTTAGTCATTGGGGCCTTTATTGCAAATATTCATAATTTTAAAACTTATATTCATCTCGTAATTGGTATCGTTCTCGTGCATAACTTCATTGCTTTTTTTACAGGCTTTACTCTTGCTAGTATGCTTGGCTTAAACACTAGGGATAAAAAAGCAATAACAATTGAAGTGGGGATTCAAAACTCAGGACTAGGGATAGCTCTGGCACTTGAGTTCTTTGGGAGCTTGGGGGGAGTGAGTTTAGTTTGTGCGTGGTGGGGTGTTTGGCATGCAATTAGTGGAAGTGCAGTTGTTTATGGTTTCACTAAAAATCAAACATTTCAAAGGATTTTGCGTCTAAACTAAACAATAGTTAATTTACTTTAAGAGTGAAACTTTATAGTTTAAGAAGAAAAAAATAAGGTTAAATATATGGGCTGGTTTAATAGCGTAAAAAATCCAAAGTTAAAGAATGTAAAGAGGCAACCAACAAATACTCCAAGCGGTGTTTGGAAAAAATGTGTTAAATGTTCAGAGATTCTGCAAGCGGATAAATTACAAAAGAACCAAGGTGTATGTCCTCAGTGTGATCATCATTATCGTTTATCTGCAGCTGAAAGGATTTCATTTATTTTAGATAATGATAGCTTTAGAGAGTTTGGTTCATTATTAGAAACTAAGAACCCATTACAATTTCATGACAAAGCTTCTTATTCAGATCGTTTACAAAAAGCTTATAAGAATACTGGTAAAAAAGACGGAACCGTATGTGGTTTTGGAAAAATAGATGGTAAAGATGTTGTTGTTGCCGTTATGGATTTTTCATTTATGGGAGGATCTATGGGGGTAGTAACCGGTGAAAAAATCGCCATGGCTATGGATGCTGGTTATGAAAAAAAATGTCCTGTGATAGTTGTTTCATGTTCAGGTGGAGCTAGAATGCAAGAGGGGATTCTTTCTCTAATGCAAATGGCTAAAACATCAGCATCACGTAAGAGATTAAAAGATGCTGGTATTCCTTATATTTCTTTACTCACTGATCCTACTACTGGTGGAAGTGCAGCATCTTTTTCTATGTTAGGTGATATTAATATTGCTGAACCAAATTCTTTAATTGGTTTTGCAGGACCTCGTGTAATTGAGCAATCTATTCGTCAAACATTACCTGAAGGTTTTCAAAGAGCAGAGTTCTTATTAGAGAAAGGTTTTATCGATCGAATCGTGCATAGGCATAAGCTTAAAGAAGAGCTTGCCTTCTTTGTAAAAATGTTCGCATAATACAATATGTCTGAAATTAGATCTCTTATGATTGACCAATGGCTGGAAAAGTACACTGGTTACGAACGTTTTATGCCTGACCTTGAAAGAATTGGGAAGGTTGTCGACTATTTAGAGTTACCAAAACCAAAAAAAATTATTACTGTTGCAGGAACTAATGGTAAAGGGCAATGCTCTCGTTTACTCTTTAAAGAACTTTCAAAAAAATATCGTGTTTCTTTATTAACTTCACCTCATCTTGTGCGCTTAAATGAAAGGTTAGTAAATAATGATGGGGAAATCACAGACGAGAAACTTTGGAAATTAATTCAGGAACTAAAGCCTGTAGTCGAAAAACTAAATATTAAATTACCTTTCTTTGAGTATGTATTCATCGTTTTTCTTATGTTTGCCAAAGATAGTGATATAACTATTTTGGAAGTAGGACTTGGTGGAAGACTTGATGCAGTTAATTATTATGCTGCTGATATTTTACTATTAACTTCCATTTCAAGAGATCATCAAGAATTTCTTGGTAATCGATATGATGGTATCTTAAAAGAGAAGCTTGGCCTTTTAAGAAATAATCAGCATTTTTATAGCTCACTTGAACTAAATTATCTTAGAGAATGTACCCAAGAAGTATTAACTAAGTTTAGCAACGTGAAATGGTCGGATATGTTCAAGCTTAATGTGACAAAGACTTCTGACAATTATTATGTGCGCAATCAGCAATTGGTTAATTATGTTTTGGAGCAAGAGTTTAAAATCAAAAATGATATTGACCATAACTTTCCAGGTAAAATCTTAAGTATAAATGACAATCAGTGTTACTTTATCCCATCACATAATCCTGATGGATTGAGAAAATTTATTCAATTAATGCAATTAGAGAAGTATAATTTTGATAAAGTATTGGTTTTTTTAAGTAAACGCTCAATCGCTGATACAAAAGTAAAAGTCAGAATTATTCTTGAAGGTTGTAAGCCTATCGAAGAAATATCGATATGTAAGTTCACGGGCTATAATATGATGGATTCTGAAGCACTGACCAGTATTGCAAAGGACTTTAATTTAAGACTTATAGATGACTTTAGTGAAGAAATTAAAAAATATAAAAATAAAAATATTCTATGCATTGGCTCTAATTATAACTATAGGACCTTGCATACGACCTGGCTTAACTCACGCCCAAGAGGATAAGAACCTTCAACTTAAACTCGGTGATTCCGTTTCAATTTATTCAGAAAAGGCCTATCGAAAACAAGGTGGTAAAGTTTTTGAGGCGATTGGTAATGTGGTTATACTTTCAGGGGATGAAACTCTATACGGTGAACAGGCTAATCTAAATTTAGAAAGTGGTGAAGTAAATATCCTTGGAAATGTAAGGATTATTTCTAAAGATGTAACGATCTATGGTTCCAAGATTTTCTACGATATTCGAAAAAAAATTCTCAATATGCAAAATGTGAGAGTTCTCACAAATGAATTTAATATAGTTGCTGATAAATTAGAAAAAAGAAGTGATGGCCTTTACTACGCAGAGAAAGCCGAGTTCACTACTTGTAAAGACTGTACAGAGTCTTGGACGATCTACGGTGAAGAGATTGATATTGAAATCTCTCGTTATGTCACCATAAGACATGCCCTGGTAAAAATTAAAGGGATTGATATTTTCTATCTTCCTTATATTGCAATACCAATTAAGGATAAAAGAGAGTCAGGTCTTTTATTTCCTTCATTTATTTCAAGAGCAAATGAGGGACTATCTTATTTGCAACCAGTTTACTGGGCCATAAGTGAAGATAAAGATGCGACTTTTACTCCAAGTTTTTGGGGGAGACGTGGTTATGGGATGGATCTTGAGTATCGTCAAAATTTTGCAGAAAATAATTGGTTAGAATATTCCCATCGATTAGTAAACGATAAGATTTATGTCCCTGGTAAAGTTAATAATGATGACTCTGGGACCAGTTACTTTAGAAACTTATTTGAAATTGAACATCATGGACAATGGTCTAATGACTTTACCTCGCATATTAAATTAAATGGTGCCAAAGACATCGATATGTTTCGAGACTATACGGATTATAGTGATAATTTCTTACAAGAGGAAACCCTAGGTTTTGAAGGTTTCTTTGAGCAACGTTTTAATACTATGAATATTGGTCTTGAATCAGAATATAAGAGAAATTTATTAGTTGCAGACTCTGAAGAATTCGATGATTCATACGTACAGATCCTTCCTAGTATTTATTTTAATACCACCCCATATACTTTATATAATAGTGACCAACTAATGCTTAGTAATATCTCTGTAGGCTTTCAAGGTGACTTTACTCGTTTTAAACAGAATGAGCAGTCTGAAGATGGCTTTATTCGTAATGCTAATCGATTTGATCTTTCACCATATCTGTCTTGGCACTTTTTTAATTGGGGACCTGTGAGTATGTCCACAGAGTATACTCTTTCTTATCAAGATTATCGCTTTGAAGAAACAAATCAAAGTGGATACTCTAAATCAGCTGGTTTTTTACAGACTGAAGTTTCTTTTACCATGGATCGTATTTTTGGTTTGGCCTATGAAGAAAGAATTCAAGCAAGTGAAGTAAATCGATTTAAATCCGTTAGTGATAACCCGAGTTTAATTGGAATGGTTCCCGATTTTGAAAACTCTTTAACTGATGACTCATTCACAGTTGTGAAAAATTCTTATCGACACTCACAAGAATTTAAATTTATTCACCACTATATTGCACACTCAGATGAGTCTGGTAATGAGGTTTTTGATGAACAAATTCAATCTGCTGGTGGTTGGTTTGATTACCAAGATGCTATTTTAGAAAACCAAGCAGACGTAGGTTCTAATACAACGAGAACAATCATTCCGCGTAAGAATACAGTGGAATTTCAATGGAATAATTTATTAATAAGAAAGTCACCTAAGAAGTTTAATTATTTTCAAGATCAAAGATTTTTAAGAGATAATTTTAATTACTCTCGAGTTGGTTACTTTCAACTCTCTCAAGGGGTTATTGTGGATGAAGAGTTAGATGCTGAAGAGCGCTTAACTCGTTTATTTGTGAATACAGGTTATAACGCAAATACATGGGCATTAAATTTTAGAGAGTATTACTTTCATCAAGATGAGAGTCAAATAACAACATTAAGTTTTAAAAAGGTCTTTGATCCTTTTCATATACTGACTTCATATAATACCAATACTCTTCCTGGTTCTAGTATTAAAACCTTGCGTTTAGGGGGACAATTTAAACCAACTGATATTATAGGTTTTACTTATCTGCAAGATCAGGATTTAGATGCGAACGAAAATATTCTTTCTCTCTATCAAATTGATTTTATGCCACCTAATAATTGTTGGATTATTAATTTAAATTACCGTGAAAGTGTTGTGGATCAAAGATATTCATTTAACTTTATTTTCAATCTTGGAAATGATGAGTTTAAAAATTATCAAAATAACTTTTTTGACTTTGATCGAGTTAGGAATAATAGATGAATATATATCTGTGTGACTTTAGGGATAGTTTTACTCTTAATATCCTCACCACACTTTCTGATGCTTCTAGTGACTTTAAAATTAACCTCGTCGAGTTCAATGATATTAAAAAGAAATTAGAGAGTTTAATTAATACTCAAGAGAAGACAATTATTATTTTAGGTCCAGGGCCTGGTCATCCGAATGACTATGAGTTTTTAAAATATACAATTGAAAAAATATTAAGATGTCCTCATTTATTTCTTATGGGAATTTGTCTTGGCCATCAATTAATTGCTAGTGCTCTGGGTTTGAAGATAGGTCCATGTGACATTCCGGTGCATGGGCAGGCCTTTAGCTATAAATTGTCTGATAAAGTAAGTAAAGATTTACAATTACCAAGTAGTATTACTGTTCAAAGGTATAATTCGCTCTGTGTTTTAAATGAAGCTCAAAACCAAGTCCTATTAGAAAAAAATGATATAGAGTTTTCAAAAACTAATGAAGATATTTTTCTTTTTTATAAAGAGAACTTAATCTCTTACCAATTTCATCCAGAATCTATCGGAACAAATTTCCCAAAAGTGTTTTTCAAAAAGGCTAAAAGCTTTTTGTTATAATACTTAAACCATGGAAATCAAAATAAATGGAGTCTATTCCAATGAAGTTGTTACCTTCTTAAAAAGTTTGGGTGTAAATAACTTTGGTTTTGATTTAAGACCTACTAGTTTTAACTTTGTTCAATTGCATATTATTCAAGATATAGTGAAAGTTAATCCTAATTGTACTTTTACTTTTCTCTTTCAAAATGAAAAAGATTTTGTGATTAAAGAATTAGTTAATTTTGTTTGTCATGAAACACCATTGCAAAAGGAACAAGTGCTCTTAGAGTTCACTGATATTCACGATATAGATTCTTGTGAATCTTTTGAGATGAATTATATTTGGCACTTCAGTGATCTAACAAATTATCGAAAAATCCTTCATGCAAAATATCTAAGAGTTATAAGTCTTTCTCAGAATCATATGCAGGACTACCAAGAAAAGCAGCAGTTCTTTCCACTCTTAAAAGAGTTATATGAACTAAAAAGACCTAGTAACTTATTGGATTTACGTATAAATTGGACTGAAGCACCAGGGGAGAGTATAATTGATTTTATCAAGCCTAATCTGCTTACCTTGGAAATCGATAATTCAGTTCAGTCTTCCTATCGACAATTAGATAATCAAATAATTCAAATACATTTAAGTCATATAAAAGAAATGCTAAGCGGAGGAGTTGCATGAAAATACTAACTGTTAATGATGATGGAGTTCATGCTGAAGGTAATATATTTCTTAGGGAAAAGTTAGCTGAAAAAAATGAAGTGCTAACAGTTGCTCCCCATCAAGAAAGATCAAGTTGTGGGCATGCAATAACTTTAGGTGAACCTGTTCGCTTAAATCAACTAGATGATAAAACCTATTCATGTACTGGCTATCCAGCAGATTGTGTCTTAGTCGCACTTGGAAACTTTTATGCTGATCAAAGACCTGATCTCGTTGTTTCGGGAATTAATATTGGAGCGAACCTAGGTCAAGATCGATTTTATTCCGGAACAATTGCTGCCGCAAGAGAGGCGTCTTTTAGAGATATTCCCTCTATTGCAGTTAGTTTAGTATTAAACTCAAATGATCATATAAAGCACTTTGAAACAGCAGCTCACTATGTAAGTGAATTAGTGGCAAAAGGCATACACAAATACATTCCAAAAATGTGCGTTTTAAATATTAACGTACCAAATGTATCGGTTAATCATGTAAAGGGAAGTTGTTTGACGACTACAGGTTATCAAAAATATTCCGAAGAGATAATTAAGAGAACTGATGGAAGAGGAAGGACTTATTTCTGGGTAGGTGGAACCTATGACGGACATGAGGACATTCCAGGCAGTGATTGCAATGCAGTTAGTGACGGATATATCGCTGTAACTTTGCAAGAGTTAAGTGGCAGAGATGTAGATTTAACTAACGTATTAGAGGAAATAAAAGCAATCATTTAAAAGTTCTCAAAAGAAAAAGCAACATTATGAGAATTTTATTTTTACTTAGTTTATTTATTTTTACTTCATGTGCAATGCGCTCAGGTCGTTACGTATACAGTAATGGCAAGTGGGTATTTAAGTCTTCCAATGTTGGACTCTTTAATGAGGGCGGAGGATATAGCACTGATTACCGAGCAACAGGTGATTTCATTTGGCCGGTTCCTAGTTCAAAAAAGATTTCTTCACACTTTGGTAAAAGAGGATCTCGTCGTCATGAAGGAATTGATATTCCTGCAAGACACGGAAGTAATATCCTGGCTGCCAGAGGTGGAAAAGTTACCTTTAGTGGTCGTATGCGCGGCTATGGGAATATCGTAGTTGTTAAACATGATGGTGGCTATCACACAGTTTATGCTCACAATAGTAAGAACTATGCCAAAAAAGGCCAGAGGGTTAGCACAGGTGAGGTTATTGCACTGGTAGGGAATACTGGTCGCTCAACTGGAAGCCATTTACACTTTGAAGTACGAAAGAATAATGTTAACCAAAATCCAATGGCATATTATAAGAAATCAGGTTCCCGAACTATTGCTTCGAAATAAAATCTTTATTAGCGAGTCGTGTGTAAGATATCACAGCTAAGTTTAACTGTTGTTCCGTATACACCATTTATATCTGCCATTTGTAAAAATCCATAGAATTTCTTTCTTCTAGAACTTGTAACAAATTTTTCCTTTGGTAATAAGAGGTGGATATTTCCACGAGTCTTTTTTCCATAAAGATCAGCAAATTTAAAATAATTAAAATATCTAACTGGTGTAAAATTTCTTTTATCTAACTTAGTATATTCAGCATTAAAATTATCAAACTCTGTAAAATAAACATCTGGATTAGAAATTCTTGTAAGCTCATACCTAACTCTTGGTTCAAGGATTTCATAAGTATCAAAAGACTTTACCTTTACTAGGGCCTCGATAATAACATTTGTATACATCCCATCTTGAGCGGCATTGATTTCATGGCAAGTAAGTCTAAAAGCATTAAGTGTTTGTGACTTTATAATTGAACCAAGTGCATATTTAAGAGCAGAGATCTCAAAAACTTTCATCTTTGAATCAATTTCATCTGCCATATTTCTTATTAAATTTTCAAGATTGCGATTATCAATATTACTAAAGTACTTATCGTCTAATTGTATTAAATCACCTTCACTAATTTCACCTTCAAGAAACTCATTGAAGTCTTCAATCTCAATGACTAATGCATACACATCAGACTTATTAGAAGCATAAAGTAGACAAGCATCTCCTAAAATATAGGGATCAATTTCTCCACATAAAGTTTTTTCTATTCTTAATTCTTGAGTCAGTGCAAAGACATTGGATACGCTAAAAAGCAGTGCTAAAACTAATAAAAGTGTCCTCATTTTCTCTCCTGTGTGTATTATTTATTTATCACTCATGCATCAATATTAAAAGTTTGATGCATGACCAGTCGAGTTAAGTACTTAGAAATTTATTGGAAATAATTCAGCTAACATGCAGCGGCATCCACCACCGCCAAGTGTTTCTATCGTTTTTAGATCTGTGTGAAGAATTTCATAGTCTTTTGAAAGATTTTCTCTTTGCTCCATATGAAAGGACTCATAGGCCTGAGTGCTCATTAATAGATAGTCATTCACAGCTAATATATTACAAGTAAACCCAAGCATTTGATCATAGCTAACCTTAAGTGGCCGCTTGGCACTATTAAGAATACTCTTTTCAATGAGATCTTTATCCGCTTGATTAGCAATTACCTCTTCACAATAAACAATGTGATTTTTCAAAACTGCAAGCATGACGTTTGTATGATAAATTGCATTGCCATCACGATCTTTTGTCTCAAAGGCAATTAATTGGTAGTTAATATCTAAAGTGTGCTTTTTTGCTAATTCTAAATTTGCTCTTTCAGAGAGAGCACAATAGGCAATTTTATTTTGATGATCAAAAACTAAGACACCTGTACCTTCTAAGAACTTATTTTCTGCTTCATAATGAGTTAAATCATTTATTGGATAATTCATATGTTTTTGAATTAATTCAAGTCCACCTTTTGTTCGCTCTAATTGTCTATTATTAGCTTTCATAGGATAGAGAGTGAGCATTTTATTTTCGGTAGAAAACCAATTATTAGGAAATATTGAATCGGGTGTAGAGGGGAGTGCTGTATCTTGAAAAATATAATAATCTATCTTGCCTTCAATTAAATTAATTAATTGATCAAACTCGTGGTGAACTCTTTGGTTAATCTCTTTTTGTGTGAGCTCTAAAGTCTGTTGAAGTTTATTATCAATTGCAGTTTCTGGATTTAATTTAAACTCAAAAGGTCTTGTTAGAAAGAGCTTCGTTTTATTTTCCATACTTATCAAGTAGCATAAAGTACATCTTTGCAGTGTTTACTGCATCTTCTAGTGCAGTATGGGAGACATCCCCAAGACCGAGGTGCTCCATTAATTTAGCACCACTGTCCATACCTTTTTCAAGGAGACCCATATCAATTAATCCCATTGTATAACAGCTAAGGTCTAAGTTACGGTGATGGAAGTGTTTATTCATCCATTCCCAACCTAAATCTCTATTCATAAATGGAAGGTCAATAGCAGAAATAGACTTTCCAAAGAGCACAGCTCTTTGATTATTAAAAAACTCTTTGATTTCTTTTTGTGCCAGGTAATCTTCAAGGATCTGCTTGAAGTCTTCGATGGAGACACCCTCATTATGGGCCTTAATAATAAGCTCTTTATTATTTTCTTTAACCCAAGGATTTAAATTGGGCTCTAGCTCTTCATAGCTTGGGCACTTTACAAAGAATTGTTTACCTAGTTCCTCTTTAATAACCCTTTCTTTGGCATCAATAGGAACCATGGCAAATTCAATTATATAGGCATTCTCTTCTAGGCCTGTGGCCTCTAAATCAAAACTTAAATATCTCATACTTTAAAGTGTATTCAATTTTTAATTATTGTCACTTACTTTATAGGAGCTACTTGAGGACAATGATCACTTACTTCCTCATATGTAATACCCATTGAATACTCTTCAGTAATAGAGCATCTTAGTCTCTCACAATGGCTTAGTACCTTTGAGCGTGCTTGATAAAAGTCTTCTGTCACTAAGATATGATCTAATACAGATGGATGATTCATTCCGTCCTGAACACCGCCCCACCAATAAGAGGTACAGTCTAAACGCTCAGATAAATCAAGGAGATCCATATCTTTAACAATTCTTTTAAATCTTTCACTATATTTATTATTTTGATTATATTCAGTTGAGTTGAAATCACCCATAATAATAATTGAGCGCTCTCCTGATCTCTTAAGCTCTCTAACAACATCTTTTAAGGCCTCTAATTGCTTAAATCTCTTATCGATGCTCTGAGGACTACCACCAGATTTTAAATGAACAGATATAGCAATGAACTCTTTTTTAGTTTCTTTATTTAGAAATTTTGCAATAGCTAGGGGGCGAGATCCATAACGACAAGAAGTACGACTTTGATTAAAGTGTACAACTCTCATATCCTCCCAAAATTTTAGCAATTTAAATTTTCTTTGATTAAAGATAAATCCAAGGTGCTGATCATTAAAGCCACCACACTCAGAAAGAATCACATTGTATTGATTAAAGCGATTTTCAATAAATGACTTAAACTTATGCTTTTCTCTAATTTCTTGAACTGCGATTAGGTCTGCATCCATATTAGAGATGGTTTTTTGGAGTACATTCATATTAGTTGTAATGTGCTCACGCTCATCATAGTCAAAATTTCTAATATTATAAGAACCTAGAGTTGCGGCCAGCGATACTGTGGCAAATAAAAAACTAAAACTTAAAACCTTCATTCGTCCTCTTTTGTGGGTTTAATTTAGCAAATTGAGTCTTTTTATAAGCAAATGTTAATATACCTATTAGACTCGCTAATGTTTGGGGCTGGGATAAATTAACTAAAAGAAACCACAAATGCAAGAAATAATTAATGATTTTAAATATTTAAGCGCTGCGAAACCGTGTAAGTTTTAGTTAGTAATTATTTCATTGACGAATAACATCAATTCTCGATAAAAACCCTCAACAAAGAATTTCAATGCATGAGGGGAGGCAATATGAAAACAACTTTGGCATTAGCTTTAACTTTAGTATCTTTCAATCTTTTGGCAGGAGCTGAAGTTTACTCAGAGCAGTATCAAAAAATCCAAACCGTTGAGCTTTATGAGATCGTTGACACTAAAGATGGTGAATCTCAAAAACTAATTCAAAAAGACTATCTTCCAACTGAAATTGAAGTTCTAATGAGCGAAGCTCGTAAGAACCGTGAAAAAGGTTTAGGCGAAGTCATCATGATGACAAAGCAATTAATTGCTTTAGGAAAAGAAATCTATGAAATCATCGAAGCTGGAAAGCCAGTTGTAAATGTTGATTCAACTCCAGTAAGCGTTTTACCAAGAGATGAAAAAGGTGATTATGTAGATGCTATGTACTTATCAAATTGGAAAATGCCTAAAGTTAAAAAATTCAGAGTTGAAGCAAGAAACTACTTAGGTATGACTCCAGTATCATTTGAATTCATGATGATCTTCACTCCAGGTGGTAAATATAATGGTAAAGGTGCTTATTTAACAGGAACTCAAATCAAGCCTACAACAGTAGATGTTTCATGGGGATACTCTGTTGATGCAACTTTTAAAGTACAATCTATCGTAAACCAAGGATCAGTTGAGTCTCCAGTAGCTGGTGCAGTTCTTATGATCGATTATACAATCAAAACAGTTCTTAAAGAGTCTCGTAACTCAAGAACTTTCTTTGTAAATGGTAATGGTCAAGCTCAAGCTTACTAATTATAAAATCAAATCTTAATAAATAGGGAAGCTTAGGCTTCCCTTTTTTTTATAAATAATCAAACTCGATTGTCTTATCCAGGTAATCAGCTACCTTTAATTCACAAGTCAAAACACCACTACTGTCCACGCACTTACGACATTGCTTTTTACCACTACAACTGGATGCTATTGGTATTTCATGCTGATGGAGAAAGTCTAGCAGACTTAATTCTAACTCCAATGCAGACACATTAATTGTCTGAAGCTTACCCGATGCCCTGCCTTTAACTTTTATCTGCATAGAAGGTGGCCAGACTCTCTATCATCAATAATAAATCCATTGTCAGACTTAGATTTAAAATGTCCCCAGATTTTTCCTAGGCTTTGGGCATTATAAATTGGAATATCAATTTTCAAAATTCTATTTAATTGAGCTTCTGAACTTCTTTTTGATTCGATAATTAATCGGTGAGGGTTTTCTAAGAATAAGTGTCTTGAAAAACGCATAATTTGCTCAAGTTCCTTTAAGCTCTTAACTCCATCAATTCCATATTCAACTAAGTGATATAAGTGCTGACCGGGATCTCTACTTTTAGTCGATGTTAGCCATATTTCTTGTCCGGCCTTAAAGTCAAATTTGCAAAAGGCAGCCGAGCGAGAAAGAGAACGTCCTTGAATAAAGTGCGTGCCATTAATGCTTTTAATTTGATTAAAATCTTGTGAGCTTGATGCAATAAAGTAAGAGTTGCTTTCTTTAAATCCATAGAGATGACTTTTGATAAAGTCCTTATGAATTAAATAAATTGAATTATTGTACATGCTCATATCGTAATTACAGTAACTCGTAATATTATTAGACTTATATTCAAATAACTTCTCAGAAACCTGGTAACTTTTCTTACTCTTTGTTCTTTCAAAGAGTTTTACAACGCTAACTAAGTTTTGAGCATTGATATTCTCATTCTCTTTAAGGGTTTCATCTCCACGAAAGAATCTATTTTTAAATGGTGAGGTTTGACCTAATAAAGTAGCTTTTAAATTTAAAAACTTTTCAAAATCTTTAGAGACGGTATAAGTGCTTTTAAAATTATCATCTACTATTTTTGCAAGAGTGATCAAAGAGTAGCGAGATGGATACTTTTCTAGTAAATAACTAAGGCCATACATGGCCGGGAACGCATCATTATCTTTTGAATAAAAATGATAATAATTATCTTTTCCAAGGTAATTTACAATCACTTGAAATTTTGAACTAGGAGAGTGAAGATCGGGCCTTAAATTAAATTGATATAAACTCCAAACAACTAATTTCTCTATAAAGGAAAAACTATAAGGTCTTAGTTTTGTTTTTAAAGCTTCACTGAATACCTCTTGGCTTTTCTCATTAGAATTCATAATTTCTATTTTGGATTTTTTCTCACAGGTAACACGCTTAGAGTTTCCATAATAGAGCTCTTTTTCTTGTGAGAGTAGATCCTTATCAAGTTGATTAATAAAGGCTGAGCATGAGGTAAGTAATATAAGTGTTATAAATTTAATCATGAATAATATCTGGGTCCATTTGAATATCGCTATTAGTGTTCTGACTAATTTCCATATAATCAATATTAACTTCCTTATCAACTAGCTCAGGCCTTGTTAGACCTAGTACACAGACAATCCATATTCCAGCACAATGATTATGTTCACCGTAGGCTATGGATTGAGTGGTTATTTGAAGTACTTCATAACCCATTTTATTTAAATAAGAGAAAATTTGGTCAAATTCTTTCTCTTGGTACCCAGTATTTCTCTCTGGTGGGGCCGGAAGAAAGTAGGTGAAACTTTTTTTCCCATAATATGAAGTGCCAAAAAGGCGCTGAATAATAGACATTTTGACTCCAGTAATAGTGATTTTAGCTTATCTTATTATTAATTATTTTCTTATAAATTTCTATATTTAGCTAAATATATTATTTTTAATTTTTTCTAATTAGGCCATAGCCTATCAAATATGAGGAGAGCATTTTAGTTGGATAAATGGAAATCTTTTCCTCATAAAAAAACTTCTTTTTTTCATTTCAATCTGTGCTTATAATATAAATGTAGGTAATAGGATGTTACCTGAAAAGGCAAAGGATTGCCGAAGAGAAGAGGGGGGTCATGCAGGAGACCCCCTTTCTTTTTTCTGCTCTTTCAAAACAATCAAACTCTCTTAAAACAATCATAAAGTACACATTGAAAAGTAAATAAAGATAAGTCAAAATGAATACATAATTAAATGAATGGATTCACTATGCAGAAGCTTTACTATTTATCAGTTTGTATTTTTATAATCATTTCTTGTAATCATAAATATTTTCATGCAGGTAAATATCATTCAAGTATTGATAGCCTTAATTTAATTTTTGACCAATGCCAAAAAGATAATTGTGACTCTGATGAAATTTATCTCTATGGACAATTAATGGAAGTCGGAAATTATCAAACATATAGTCGTTTTAGTTTAGAAGAGCAAAAGATGCTTAAAAATGAATTTGGTAAAGACACCTTCATGGTTTTTGAGTTTGGTGCTGATAACTTAAAAGTCTTTTGTCACCCTAAGAAATCCCATTTAGCGGCGTATAAGAAAGATCCTGAGAATGCTTTTAGTGTGCGCTCAAATTATGATATCGATGGTCGCTTTATGAAAGCTTTTGGAATAGACTATAAAAGAATCTTTATATTTAGAAATTGCTCTTTAAGGCAAAGAGCGGTAAAAACTAAAGCCGACCAAAACTAAGTTGATAATATATGATAAAACTTGATGCAGAAAATTTCATAAAGCTCAGAGAAGATTTTCAGCTTGGAAGTTTACTCACTGAAAGTTCCCATCCAAAAACAAAGAATTTATCCACTCTTGTTCACGAAGATTTAAACAAGGCCATTACTTTATTACAAAGTATTGATAAAGATGTCTTTGATAATTGTGAACGGTATGCACCAAGAATTTATGAATTGGCCTGCCACATTCAAAATGTAAAAGAAAGTGGTGGTAAACTATTTCTCTGTGGCTGTGGAGCCACCGGAAGATTGTCATTGGCCATAGAAACCTTTTATCGACAAAGCTATGATGATGACTTTGTAAAAAGTTTTATGGCAGGCGGTGATTACGCTCTAATAAAAAGTGTTGAAAGTTTTGAAGACTCAAAAGACTTTGGAGCTAGACAATTAAATGATCTTGGCTTTAAAGATGGTGATTTATTATTAGCAATCACTGAAGGTGGAGAAACAAGCTTTGTTATCGGAGCTTGTGAGGCCGCAAGTCAAATAAGTCACGTTAATCCTTTCTTTATTTATTGTAATCCTGATGAGCAACTTATGTCGGTGGATCGTTCGCGCCAAGTAATTGAGAATGAAAATATTAAGAAGCTAAACCTTACTACTGGTCCAATGGCATTAGCTGGTTCTACTCGAATGCAAGCAAGTACCATGCAAATGCTTGCTGTAAGTCTAGCTCTCTTTGATTATCATGCTGATTATAGTTATTTTGAAAAGCAATTAACGGACATATTACAGACTCTTAAAGAATTAGAGCTAAGTGAATTATCAAAAATGATTGAGTTTGAATCCAATCATTATAAGAATGATGGATTTATTACTTATATTACGAGCTCTTTAAGTGCAATGACTGTACTTACAGATACAACTGAAAGGTCTCCAACATTTTCCCTAAGAGGCTTTGAAAAAACCAATGAAAAAGATCCTGCATTAGCTTTTCTAGTTATAAAAGACACTGATGATATTAAGCAAGCCTGGTCACAATTACTTAATCGAACACCTCGTTGTCTAGAATGGCAGGACATTCCTTTTAAGCTTGATCTAGAGGAACTTTATCTCTTTGATATTAGTGAGAAGAGCATAGAGCGCAGAAATGCATTTAAAAATGAATTGATTGGTATTGATAAAAAACAAGATCTGTATGAATTTAATTTTGGTGAAGAGTCTATTCAAATAGCGGTGCCAAACTTGAAGCCTATTTATCAAGAGATAGCTTTAAAAACTATACTTAATATTCAATCAACCTTGATAATGGGACTGCTTGGACGTTATGAATATAATATGATGTCTTATGTTAAGCCTAGTAACTTGAAATTAATTGATAGGTGTCTGCGCTATATAAAAGAAATTCTAAATGATGAGAAAATATCAGAAGAGGAGTTAATTAATACTTTATTTTCTGAAATCAAAAACCTAACGCCAGATGAAGCCATTGTGCTTAAGGTTGTTAGTAAATTTAAAAGCTAATTTATTAAGTCTAAATTAGCTTTCTTTTGTATCATTAGAGTCAGACTTATCTTCAGGTGCATTTAAACCTTTCTTAAAGTTGGTAATTGCACTTCCAAGAGATCTTCCTAGTTGTGGTAGTTTCTTTCCACCAAAAAGAAGAACAATAACAAATGCAATAACTAATAATTCTGTTGTACCTAATCCAAACATTTTTACCTCTTAATAAATTCGAGCAAGATCCATAGTGTACTTACCTGGAGCATAATTAATAAATCGCTGCTCTTTAAGCTTCTTATATTGGGTCTGGCTATTTGATCGTGAGCAATAAGGATAAATTGTGATCCCGCCTCTTGGAGTAAACTCACCAATAACTTCAATATATTTAGGCTTCATTAATTTATATAAATCATCGCATATTTTTTGCACACAGTCTTCATGAAAGTCACCATGATTTCTAAAACTAAAGAGATATAGCTTTAAAGACTTAGACTCGACCATTTTCTTATCAGCAATATAATTAATAAAAATCTTTGCAAAGTCCGGTTGATTAGTTTTAGGGCAGAGAGAAGTGAATTCAGTACATACAAAGGTAGTCCATGCATCTGAGCCTGGGTTCTTATTTACAAAACTCTCAAGCACTTCTGGTGCATATTCCATTTTATATGTTGTGTTATTACTTCCAAGGTGATTAACACCTGTTAATTCATTGGCCGATCTAGCTTTACTCTTGCTATTTGTCTTTGCTTTCTTAGTTGTTTTTACTTTGCTCATATGAAGATACCTTGTGCAACGAGTTAACGTCTAATTTTTAGTTTATCAATTTAATTTGCTTTTATTACAATTTATGTGAAAAATAAACCATATTAATATTATTTCAAAAACTTAAGGCCCCCATGTATCAAAAGACAAAAGTAGTAATAGGCCAATTAGGTTCTCCTAAAACTCCTAGCACCAAAGATGTAAGGAGCTATTTAAAAGAATTTCTAGGGGATCCTCGTGTGGTGGACATTAACCCAGTAGTTTGGAAGATCATTTTAAATTGCTTTGTACTGCCTTTTCGCCCCAAAAAAAGTGCTAAGGCCTACTCCCGTATATGGGATGGAGAAAAGTTTCCACTAATCGAAAATACGAGGCTTTTTGCTCATGCCATTGAAAAGCACTTAGATCAAGATATTGAATTAAACTATTGTTTTCTCTTAAGTCCTCCTCGAGTTGAAGATCTCTTTACTCATTGGGATAATGAGGACTTTGATGAAAGAGCCGATAGAGTCATTGTCCTGCCGCAATTTCCCCAGTACTCAGAATCAACGATTGCTAGTGTTTATGATGTCTTGGCCAAGAGTCTTGGAAATCGTATAAATATCCCAAATATAGAAGTAGTTTCTCAATATCATAAACTACGTGCCTTTATAGATTTAAGTGCTAAGAAGATTCAAACAACTTTAGATAATGAAAAAGTCGATGACTTAATTATTTCTTTTCATGGTATTCCACTTAGAAGAGTACTGCAGAAAAAAGATGAATACTACCTACACTGTTATGAGACCTTTGTGCTTATAAAGCAACAATTAAAAAATATTGAAGATAAAAATATACATTTTTGCTTTCAGTCTCGCTTTGGTAGTGAGCAGTGGCTAGGCCCTGCGACTGATGAATATGCTGTGGACCTAGTAAAGAATGGCTCTAAGTCTATTGCCTGTTATTGTCCAAGCTTTGTTGTAGACTGTTTAGAAACTACAGATGAGATCGGTAATGAGCTTCGTGAAGAATTAGCTGAAGTCGGTGGAGAACTACACTTTATAAAGTGTCTTAATGATGATGAAGACTGGGCCCAAGGCTATGCTCACTTTATAAATACCTTAGCACATAAAGGTAAAGATGAGCTTAAAGCATTATTTTATGAAACAGATACTAAAGAGATGAGAAAGTCTATGCCAGAACAAGTTCAAAAATCTCCACCAATGGATGCTCACGCTAAGAAGAATGTGAAACTAATGTTTTGGACACTCTTTTTAGATATAGTAGGCTTTTCAATTATCTTTCCTATGTTTCCTAAGCTCGCAAAGTTTTATTTAGAAAATGATTCAGATAATATTTTTTTAATAAAGCTTTTCTCTATGCTCGATGCCATGGGAAGTATGGGAAGTGTGGGCTCGATAGTACTTTTCGGTGGGGTATTAGGTGCTCTTTATTCTCTTTTACAGTTCTTTGCTTCTCCATTATGGGGAAGTTTCTCTGATCGAATTGGAAGAAGACCAACTCTCTTAATTTCCCTTTCGGGGATTTTTATCAGTTATCTTATTTGGATTTTCTCTGGATCTTTTACTCTCTTACTCTTGTCTCGCATTATTGGTGGGATTATGGCCGGTAATATGTCCGTGGCCAGTGCCGTGGTGGCCGATGTGACTAAGAGTGAAAATCGCTCTAAAGGAATGGCCTATATAGGTATTGCTTTTGCTCTAGGATTTATTTTTGGACCAGCTATTGGAGGAATTCTTTCAATGTTTGATCTCACTGAAAGCTTTCCGATGTTAGTGAGTTATGGCATTAATCCATTTAGTATCCCTGCAGCTTTTGCGGCCTTATTAACTTTTTTAAATTTATTCTTTGTTTTTAAAAACTACTCTGAAACTCTTTCCAGTGAGAATAAGAATAAAAGAAGTGCAAATATTCTCAAACTCTTTGCACCTAGAAAAGTAAGAGAAGTGAATTTAACAAATATGACTTATTTTATTTTCATCAGTCTTTTTTCTGGGATGGAATTTACCTTAACTTTTCTAGCTCAAGATAGACTAGGTTATACGCCACTACAAAATGCATATATGTTTATCTTTATCGGGTTTTTAATCGCAATGACTCAAGGTGGGTATGTTCGTCGTAAGGCCCAGGGCAATGAAAAGAAAGTTGCTCAAAGAGGGTTAATTATGCTTATGCCAGGCTTAGTTCTACTTGCCTATGCATATAATAGTTTTTTACTTTATCTTGGGCTTTTCTTTTTAAGTATTGGCTCTGCTATGACAATTCCGACCTTAACTTCCTTAGTGAGCTTATTTACTGATAAGAGCCAACAAGGGGAGAATTTAGGCATTTTCCGTTCACTTGGAGCTCTTGGTAGGGTGATTGGGCCATTATTTGCAGCAATTCTATATTGGAAGTATTCTGCAAAAGCTCCCTACTTACTTGGAGCTATATTACTGATTTTACCATTGATAATATTAAGCGGTATAAAACAGGAGAAGTCCTCTTAGGATAATGACTCCATCAACAAGTAAGAGATAATACCAATTGGGTCTATCTTCTTTAAGCTTAATAATTATTATCAGGTGATAGAGAGTCATTAAGATCAGATAATATGAAAAGCAAAAATAGATGAATGCGAAAATGGTGCTGAATCCCCATAAGACAAATAAGATTTTTTTTATTTGTTTTAAGTCTAAGACATTTGCAAAAGTTTTTATATCTTCATATTGATCTTTCTCAGTATCTCTATAATCAAAGAATAGGCATAGTCCAAAAATAAAAGTAAAGCATTCAATGATAAAGATAGGACTTGGAAAAATTATATAATCATAATAATAAGGAGCTATACAGCTCATAGTCCAGATATAGCTTATGATAAATGGTTTTAAGAAAGGTATCTTTCTAATATTAAAGCTCTTAGGTCCTTCGTAGAGTAATGAGAGCACTAAGAGGTGGATATAATTAATATAATCAAGTGCACCTATAAATCTTATAGAATAAATTAAGACCAGCATACTTAGCAGTGTTAAAATTATTATGCCTAGATAATAATGACTTTTAAAAAACTCTTTGGGGGATGCAATGAATGCTTCTTTATGGATTGAGAAATTATATATTAAGAGGGTCGCACTCCCATTAATAGTTGCTCTTAAAAGGTCTAGGTTCTCACTTAGTAATTGAGAGTAAAATAAAGTAAGTAAAAAAGCTGCAATCGAAATTGGGAGACTGGTTCTCGCAAATTGATTTAAAAACATCATTGATTTAAGGTCTGGCTCTTAGTTTCTTTTTCTGAATAGCTTAAATTATCTTGTATTGCATGGTGAAGTGCTGTTCTAAACATTTTGTAATAAGTATCAGTTTTATTCCAGTCTGAGTTAGGAAGCTCTAAAGTATAGGTAGGAATATTTCTTTCATTACCGGCCCAGTTACCTAGACTACCAGTGAAAAATGGATAATTTGAAATCTTATACTTTCCTGCTTTATTGCTCATTTGTACTAGTAATTGCTTAGCTGCTTTTCCTTCACTTTGAGAAAAAGAAGGTCCATCATAATCAAGTAGTGTTAAAGGGGCATGGACACTAATGATTTTTTGGGGCTTATACAGATTAATAATATTCACAGAGAAAATAGTTTCTTGTTCACTTAAAGCATACTTGCCTGGAAATCTTCTTTTATCTGATCCGTAGCGAGTTTTCCAAAGCTTGATTGCATTCTTTGCCCAGTCTTGAGTAGGGAAGTTTCTATTAATATCAACTCCACGAGCATTAGTTCTTGTTGGTTTCTTTCTAAAAAAAGAGTCCGGTGTAACTAGGGGAGCAATAATAATTAAATTATCTCCAATAATTTGTGGATTTGACTTTAAATCCATCATTAAGTCATAACAAAATTTAATAGGTGTGATTTCATCACCATGCACCCCACACATAATAAGTGTCACGTTCTGGTGCTCAGTTTCCTCTTCGTTACCAAAAACATACCATGCAATAGGATTTCCCCAATATGAGTCACGTACATGGTGCCATGTAAAATCATGACAGTGAGACTTGCCCCAATTATATTTTGCAAAGTATTCATTTGTTTTATCACAGTATTCTTTTACTGCAGGAGAGTTTTCTTCTGTCTTTGTTATATACTCTTTAGGTAGAATATCTTTTTCATTAATAACTTTATCTTGCTGAGTTTTTGTGTCGCCAATTGATTCATTTTTAGATTCGTAAACAGTAGATTCAGAAACAACTTCTTTGGCCTCTGTCTTATTTTCTTTTCTAACTTGTGTGTCATTATTAATTATAGAAACATTTGAGCATGCACTCAAAATCATGGCCATTAATACAGATACTATTTTTGTCATTTATTTTTCCTCTATACAGCCACTTATCTTATCTAAAAAGATATAAAGCTTAAACCTATTTCTATATTGCATTGCACAGGTATTGGGAAAGCTAAACCACTAAAATACCAGTGTAAGTTACTCAAATGCCAAGAATTTTTGTCATTATTCTAAAGCTTCCACAATCTTGCTCCGATAGGTAACTGAATGCGTATAAAGGGGCTTTCTTATGTTTACAAGCTTTGAAGAATTTAAATTTTTTCAATCATTTAGAATACCGGTTGAGGCCAATGATGATGTAAGGTGCATGATTGAGTACGAAAATGAGTTTGGTAAGTTTGAGTTTATTAAAGATGCCAAACTAGAAGACGTTTCTGTAACAGGGATTGGTTTTATCACTGGTGCACGTCTTTCAGTTGGAACGAATATTCGAATGTCGATTAATTTTAAAAGATTAAGAATAGACATTGAAGGACATGTTGTTCGTTCTTTTGGGTATGAAATTGAAGAAGATATCATGCTTTACGGTATTGAAATTGACAGTGAAGACCAACAAAATATGCGTCGTTTTCTAGAGCAATATACATCTAGCTTTTCACCAGATAGGGCAAGAGAGTGTTTAACTAATCTTGCACTAAGTGAAAGATATAAAAAAGCTACAGAGAGTATTGAGGTATTCTCTTTAATGCTATCACTTTTTAAAGATATTACTTCATTTGGATCTCAAGAGACATTTCTCAAGTCTATGCTTGAAGAGATCACAAGAATTTTAAACTCACAAAGAGCAAGTATCTTTCTGATTAATCCTCAAACAAATGAGTTAGAAGCAGTTTCTGCTCTTGGTATTGATAAAGAAATTTTAAAATTTGATTATCGTAAAGGTATTGCGGGTTCTGTGTTTACCACTGGAGTTGCACTTAATATTGACTGTAAAACTGATAAAGTTCGCTTTAATGATCACTTTGATGAGAAAACAGGCTTTGAAACCAAGTCTATTCTTTGTCATCCTATAACTAATCGCGAAGATAAAGTTATTGGTGTCATTGAAGTTCTAAATAAGAGAAATGAAGATCGTTTTACAATGGAAGATGAAAAGACAATGAAAGTTCTTTCATTAATTTTCTCTTCAGTATTCCATAATTATAATCCTATCTCTGAAAAGAGTATGATTAGAAGATTCTCAACTCCTTATGATAGAGAGCATGCCTATATTGGTCGCTCTCCACAAACGAATGAGATGAGAAGAGCAATTTTAAAGTTAAAAGATCTAGATACATGCTTAACCATTCAAGGTGAAACAGGAACTGGTAAAAGACTAATGGCCCAGATTATTCATAATGAAGGTAAGAGAGGTCTAAATAATTTTGAAATTCTAAACTGTAAAGGTGTCGATCACCAAGAGTTATGGAAGAAAATTGTTGGTACAGGTAATGAAGATAGCGTTCTTGAGCAAAATATTGGTGGAACCATTGTCTTTCATGAAATTGCAAGTCTTCCTTTAAAGTACCAAGAAAAACTATTTCATATTTTAAAGAATCGTCGTATTGAGGGCAGTAAAATATCATTAGATAGTCGTGTAATCTTTACTTCAAGTGTCGATTTAACCAAATTGGCAAATGAAGAGGGTGAGTTTAATCTTGAGTTATTAGACTACCTTTCAACTTCAGTTCTCAATGTAGTACCTCTACGTAAAAGAGCTCAAGATATTGATGATCTTTTATCTTACTTTTTAAGAAAAGAGTGTCGCAAACAAGGTCTTCTTTTAAAAGAATTCTCAGATGAGATTAAAGAAGAGTTAAGAGCTTATGATTGGCCAGGAAATATTAGTGAACTCCAAAAGGCCGTCGAGAAGGCAGTTCTTTATAACCCTAAAGCTCATGTTATTACCAAGCTTAAAACTGGAGGAGCGACTCCAATTGTTGATATGAGTAAAGCCAGCATCAAGGGGCTTGATAATATTCCATTTGCTAGAGATTATAATATTCCATTAAAAGACCGTGTCGCATTAGTGGAAAGAGAAATGATCCTGGCTGAAATTAAACGTAATGGTGGTAATAAATCTAAGGCCGCTAAAGAAATGGGGATATCAAGAGAAGCACTTAGAAAGAAGCTACTCATCTCTGATACAGTCCTCGAGGACATTCAAAAAGACAAAGACGAAAAAAGTGCCGCATAAAAGAAAAGCCCCGAAATTCGGGGTTTTTTTTATCTCTTTTTAAATTATTCCGATAAGTTAGACAAATAGATTATTAACTGAGGTTTAATTTGGAATACCTTTTTGGCTATATTGAAAATATCAATATTACAGATATCGTCGATATCTCGGTAGTTGCCTTTGTTATATATCGTTTTTTATTAATCGTTCAAGGAACCCGTGCGGTTCAAATGTTAATCGGAATTTGTGGATTAGCATCTCTTTACTGGGTATCACTAAGTTATAAATTATATTCATTAAACTGGCTTTTAAATCACTTTTTTGATTATTTCTTTTTAATACTTATTATTCTCTTTCAAGATCAAATTCGTGTTGCTCTTGTTTCATTTGGTGAAACCAAGTTATTTGGACGCAAAAAAAGAGTTAAATATAATATTCAAATTGAAGAAGTAACAAATGCTTGTTCGGCATTATCACGTGATCGAGTAGGAGCATTAATTGTCTTTGAAAGAGACCAAGGTTTATTAAACTACTCCCTAACCGGTACTCGTTTAGACTGTACAATTCATACAGATATTTTATTTACCATTTTTCAAACCAATTCTCCCTTACATGATGGAGCGGTAATAATTAATGGAGATAAAATTTTTAGTGCAGGTGCCTTTTTACCATTATCTAAGAATGTAAATATAGACTCTCACTATGGAACAAGGCATCGTGCAGCTCTTGGAATCAGTGAAGTGAGTGATGCCGTTGTTGTTGTGGTTTCAGAAGAAACAGGAAATATAAATATATGTTTTGAAGGTAAATTTTATAAGATGAGCACATTAGATGACTTAAGAAAAACTCTAAGAAAGTACTTAGTAGTTGAGGCTGAAAGTGATCGTGAGAAAAGAAGTATTTTTGGAGTAACGACATAGTGGAAAATAATATTTCAAAAAATATTTACATGGGCTTTCTTTCCTTATTATTTGGTTTCTTTTTATGGCTATACGTTCTCAGTTCAGCCCAAACTAAAGGAACCAGTGTATTTGAAATCCGTTATGAACTGCCACCTAATGTTGCCATCGTTAGTAATCCTGTACGTGAAATTAAATTTAAGATAAATGGACCTAGAGTCTTTATAAGAAATTTAACCATGAAAAAGAATACTCATGTGGTTAATTTGAAAAATTATTTTACTCGAGACAAGCTAGATTACACTCTAGATATAAATGATTTAGGTATAAAGTTTCCTTTTGGTGTTGAAATATTAGAGTTTGAGCCATCAGTTATTAATATTAGTCTTGAGGCATCTAGTGTTAAACAAATTCCAATCAATCTTGTGACTAGCGGTAATATCGCAGTTGATCATAAATTAATATACTCAGAGCTTAAGCCAAGTTTTATCAGTATTTCTGGACCTAAATCTGTTCTCAATCAAATTGAAAAAATAGATTCAACCACTATAAATTTAAATGAATTAAAAGGTTCAGGGGAGAAGGTTATTAAATTTGCACCTTTTGACCCTCGGGTTGAGCTTTCTGAAGATAGTTTTAGTTATTCTTATTTTGTGAAACCAACTCGTTCAAATATGGTTCTAAAAGATATTCCAATTCGATTTTTAAGTTCGCATATGGTCATTGGTTCTAATAGGCGAAAAGTTAATCTTATGGTATTAGCAGATAATGAAGAAAAATTAGATTTTTCAAAAGAGGAGTTGTCTGTAATTGCACAAATCCCTCTCAAAGCAAAAAAGAAAATGAAAATTCCATTAAAGGCCAAGTTGCCACAAGGGATGCATGTTCTAGAAATCATCCCAAGTGAAATTGAAGTGGAATTAGATTTAGGAGAAAAAAATGAGTAGGAAATTATTTGGTACTGATGGCATTAGAGGTAAAGCAAACGTTTATCCGATGACGGGTGAGGTGGCATTTTCTTTAGGTCGAGCAGTGACTTCTTTTTTTCAAAAACAAACTCGTTCAAAAAAACCTTTAATAATAATTGGTAAAGATACAAGGTTAAGCTGTTATATGTTAGAGCAAGCTTTTTCTGCTGGAGTGTGTTCACAAGGTGGCCGTGCCATTTTAACTGGACCATTACCAACTCCAGGGGTTGCTTTTGTAACTCAGTCAATGCGTGCAGATGCAGGTGTTATGATTAGTGCAAGTCATAATTCATATGATGATAATGGAATTAAATTATTTGATCGCACTGGTCATAAGTTACCGGATAGTATTGAACTTGAACTAGAAAAGTTAACTTTAAACCCAGATATAATTCCTAAAAAATTAGACGATGAACTTGGTAATGCAAAAAGACTTGATGAAGTTGTTGGGCGCTATATCGTGCAGGTAAAGTCTGCATTTAAAAGTGATTATACTTTAGAGGGCATGCGATTGATTGTTGATGGTGCAAATGGAGCTGGTTATAAAGTTGCTCCAATGGCCTTTCAAGAATTAGGTGCTGAAGTAATTGCAATTGGTAATCAACCAAATGGAACGAATATTAATCTAAATGTAGGAGCACTTCATCCAGAAAATTGTGCTACTAAAGTAAATCTATACCGTGCAGATCTAGGAATTTGTTTAGATGGGGATGGAGATCGATTATCTCTGGTGGATAATAAAGGTAAGATTGTTCATGGAGATAAGTTAATTGGTGTATTGGCACGCTTTTTAAAAGATACAAATAATCTTAGTGGATGCAATGAGATTGTTGGTACAGTTATGAGTAATTTTGGTTTAGAAAAGTATTTAAGTGATATAGGTTTAAATCTTTATCGAGCTAAAGTTGGTGATCGTTATATTGTTGAAAGAATGCTCAAGTCAGGTAGTGTCTTTGGTGGAGAGCCAAGTGGACATCTTATCTTTAAAAACTACTCTACAACAGGTGATGGTATACTTGCAGGATTAAAAGTTATTGAATGCTTAAAGTATTATCAAAAAGATTTATCAGAATTATTAGATGAAATTGAACTTTATCCTCAAGTCCTAAAGAATGTAAAAGTAAAAGATAAAACTCCATTTGAAGATATTCCTGAAATTGAAAAGGCCATTGGAAGTGCAAACTCTAAATTAAAAGGTCGTGGTAGGGTTTTATTACGTTATTCAGGTACAGAGAATTTAGCTAGAGTAATGGTTGAAGGTGATGATATCGATATTGTAAATAATTGCTGTGATGACCTAGTAGAAGCTGTGACAAAGAATTTAGCTTAATTTATCCCAAAGGAGATCAGTTGTGAAAAGTTCAAGGTTAGGGGTTAATATTGATCATGTTGCAACCTTAAGACAACAAAGAGGGGAGAATTACCCTAGTCTTGTGAATGCTGCAGACATTGTTTTATCAGCAGGAGCAGATCAAATTACTATCCATCTGCGAGAAGATAGAAGACATATTCAAGATACAGATGTTCCTGCAGTGAAAATGGTTTGTGAAAGATATAATAAACCTCTTAACCTAGAGTTAGGAGTAGATCCTGAAATTGTTTCAATTGCATGTGATATTAAACCAGAATGGATATGTATTGTTCCTGAGAAAAGAGAAGAGAGAACCACTGAAGGTGGTTTAGATTTAAAAAGCCCAGATACATTTAATAAAATTAAAAGCGCGATGGAGAAAATTAGAAAAGAATCTAAAGATTCAAAAATTTCTCTATTTGTTGAAGCTGATACTGAAACATTAGATAAATGCATTGAGTTAAAAGCGGATGCAGTAGAAATTCACACTGGTGATTACGCTAAGGCCCATTTAGAAGAGAATCCAATAGAAAGCTTTTTAGAGAACTTTGCTAAGGGAAAAGAACAGATACAGGCCAAAGGGATTGGTTACCATGCAGGACATGGTCTTACTGATAATAGTTTAAAACCTTTAGTTGATGCTGGGTTATTTGAAGAATATAATATCGGGCATTGGATTATATGTGATGCTGTCTTTAATGGCCTTGAAAAATCATGTAAAACTTTAATAGATCTCTGTAATAGTACAAAGTAAGGAAAGAAAATGAGAATTGTAGATACAAAAGAAATGAAACAAATTGAAAATAATGCGGAAAGTGAGTTTCATTTTCATGAAGACTTAGTGGTAGAGAATGTTGGTCGTTCTGGTGCGAGAGCAATCTATGATACTCTTGGGGAAGATCTTTTAAATAGCGAGATTATTTTCTTAATAGGCAAGGGAAATAATGGAGCTGATGGTTTAGCTGTTGCTAGACATCTTTCAACTCAAGGTATTCGTTCAAGGGCCTTTCTCTTTTTTCCAACTGAAGATTGGTCAGAAGAACTAACTAAGCAAGTTGATATGGCAAAGTCCTTTGGAGTGAGTATAAACTCAATTGAAGAAGTAGATCAATTAATTGAGTTCTGTGTCCAACTACCTGGTAACCTAATCTTTGTTGACGCTCTTTTTGGTACTGGAGTTCGCTTACCTCTTTCAAATTTTCTTTATGAAGTTATTGATTACGTAAATAATCATGCATCTTATATTATCTCATTAGATATTCCCTCTGGAGTTGAAGGAGATACAGGTTTTATTCAAGGTAAGGCGATCAATGCTGATCAGACGCTGGCCATTGCACTACCTAAACTAGGATATTATATTGCAGACGGTGCTAAGCTAGTTGGAAATGTAAAAGTTTTAGATGTTGGCTTTCCAAGACAATTATTAAATCAGGGCGATAAATTTCTTTTAAGTGTAGAGGATGTTGTAAACCCTGCAAGCAGACGTGATAAATTTGCTGATAAGAAAGTATTTGGACACTCTTTAGTTATTGGTGGTTCACATGGATTAACCGGTGCTTTAGTTCTTGCATCACAAGCGGCTTTAAAGGTTGGAGCAGGTCTTGTTACGGCCGCAACTTGGGAACCTCAGTATAAAGAATTTATTGAAAGACTTATCCCTGATGTTATGACTGGATACGTGCCACTAGATATTAATATGTGGCCCAGACTTATTCGTGATTTAAATAAGTACTCTTCAATTGTTATAGGCCCTGGACTTGCGAGATCAACTCGTGCCAGAAGACTTGTGCTAGAGGTATTAAATAATTTTGATGGACCTGTGGTTCTTGATGCTGATGCAATCAATGTTCTGTCTCTAAAAGAAGATGCTAAGGTTTTTTCTATGCGTAATGCTCCCACAGTATTAACTCCACACTTTGGTGAGTTTAGTAATTTCTGTGATGTTCCTTATGAGGAGTTAGAAAGAAAGCCAGTTCATTATCTTCAAAAACTAGTTGATCAAATTAATTGTACTGTGATTTTAAAAGGTCCATGTACTTATCTTGGTTTTACCAGTGGAAGTGTATGTTTTAATTATAATCCTAATGATGGTATGGCCACTGGTGGTGTGGGTGATGTGCTCGCAGGTATTCTAGGTGGGTTATTATCACAAGATCCAGATCTTAAGCGTAAGAATGGATCATTAACTAATAGATACGAATCTTTTAATCAAACTATTTCTATGGCAGTCCTCATTCACTCACTTGCTGGACATTTTGCAGCAGAGAAGATGGGTGTTCGCTCAATGACTGCAATGACATTAATTGAGACATTTCCAGAGGCCTTTAAAGAATTAGATAAGCAAATTGAAAGAATGATTTATGGTGAATAGAGGAGATTATTGATTGGAAACGAAAGCTATTAGAGAATGGAAGAAAGTTTTTGTCAGTGATATTGGCTATATTAGCTATGAATTAAAAGAAATCGTTAAACCTAAGGCAGTTATCTTTTTAGAAGGTGCAATGGGCAGTGGGAAGACAACTTTTGCCAAAGATTTTCTAGGCAGCACAGATACTATGAGTCCTAGCTATTCTGTGATCTATGATGTTGGAAATAATGTGCATGCAGATCTTTATCGAATTGAAAGCGAACAAGAGGTATTTCAATTAGAAATTCCTTTATATCTTGAGAATAAAGACTACTTTCTCATTGAGTGGGGAAAGAAGTTTTTTAATACTTTATCCCGTGAAATCCCAGAATCTTTCGCATTTTACCTCTTAGAAATCAATGTAAATGACACTGCTCAATCCGAAACTGAAGAGAAAAAGTCGTTTTCTCGTAACTTTACTTTGAGTGAAATCCAAGAATATTAGAATAATGTATCAATTTGTTTTGTTTAACTGAGTCATTAACTCGGAAAAAGCTGCCTAGCGACCAATTGTGTAATAAATACAGCTCTGTGTCATGTCAATAATTTCATATAGATATAGGTGTAATTACTTGTAAGGTCTTTTTAAGAAATCTTAAGTAATAAACTGTTGACGTCAACAAACAAAAAGGGTGATAATTTTTATTGAGAAAAGCAACCGATCAAAAAGGTTGGGGCATATCTCACGAGAGCCAAGGAAGAAAATACTCTCGAGTAAGAACAAAATATGTGTTTAATCAAATTATGGAGGATGACAAATGAGACTAACATCAAAAGGCCGTTACGCAGTAAGAGCAATGCTTGATCTAACTTTCCACTCAAATGGGAACCCAGTTAGATTACAAGAAATTTCTTCAAGACAAGCAATTTCACTTCACTATTTAGAGCAACTTTTCAGAAAACTAAGAACTGGAAGAGTTGTTAAGTCTGTTAGAGGACCAGGTGGTGGATATGTTTTAGCTAGAAACATGGACGAAATTTCTGTAAAAGATGTTCTTGAGTGTGTTGGTGAGAATATTAACCCAGCAAGAGATATCCAAGGAAATCCTTCTTCAGGTGTTGATTCTAAAACTACTGAAGGTGAGGCTATTAAAGTTAATACTGTTGAGTTCAACTTAACTAGAAACTTTTTCCAAAACCTAGGAATTTTAATGCAAGAATACCTAACAACTACTACTTTAGGTGATCTTCAAAGAAAAGCTCGTGAAACAGGTGCAACTGCTACTGAAACTGCTAACGCAATGGAAACTGCAGCAACAACTGCTACTGAGTCTGCTTTTGGTGGAGCTACTTCTACTGAAACAAATACAATTGGATCTGCAATCAGACCAAATATTGGTGAAATTAATCAATAATTGATTCACCCATTTATAATTGAATAGTCGAATTTATTTAGATTATAACTCAACATCCCCTTTAGCTAAATCCGTAATAGACTTTTTAGCTAAAGGGGATTTTTCTTATGCGAACCCTTCAAGTATTCATAAAAGTGGTAAGGATGCACGCAGATTAATTAACCAAGTAACCAATCAAATTTTTCAAACTTTTCATTTAGACCCAAAAGTCTATGACCTTTATTTTCATAGTGGGGCTACTGAGTTTATTAATACTTTTTTCCAATTTAAAAAAGATGATGCTTATCTTTTTTCAGCTGCAGATCATAAAGCAGCTTTAAAGCAAGGTGAAAAGTGTAAATATGCTTATCCAATCAGCATTGATGAGAATGGGGTATTGGATATAGATCAAATTAAAGAACGTATTAAAGCGCATTTAAAATCATATCCTCATTCACGAGTACTTATAAATATACAATGGGTAAATAGTGAAACGGGAATAATACAAGACCTATCTTTTTTAAAAGAAATTAAACAAGAAAATGTTTTTATCCATATTGATGCTGTTCAATCTCCAGGTAAAATTGATGACTGGCAAGTCCTTAATGAGTATGCGGATGCTTATTCCTATAGTGCCCATAAATTTGGAGCATTGAAGGGGCTTGGCTTTAGTTTTTGCAAGGTTGGTTACCCTCTTGAACCATTACTAATAGGCGGTGATCAACAAGCTGGGAATAGAGCAGGCACCGAAAACCCATTAGGGGTTATGACTATCGGTTTAGCTCTTGAGGAATTAAAACATTATCCTCGTCTTGAAATTAGAAAGTTAAAAGATGAAGTTATTAACTTAATTAAAAGTAATGAAAATTTACTCTTAGTTAGTGATCCACAAAACTCTAATGCCAATACGATCTGTTTTGTAGATAAGCATAATAGAGCTGATGGTAATCTTATTAAATTTGATCTACAAGGCCTAGATATTAGTTCTGGAAGTGCCTGTAGTGCAGGAAGTGTAGAGCCATCTGCTGCTTTACTTGCAATGGGGCATGAGCAATATGCTCAAAATGGATTGCGCATAAGCTTAGGTCCAGATAATTTAGAGAAAAAAGATTTAATATTAGAAAAGCTTAAAAAAGTTATCGCATCTTTATGAAAAGTTTTCTCATCGGTTCTCTTCCATTTCTTTCGAAAAATGATGCTCTTAAATTTTTACAAAAGTTTGATATTCCAACTCTGGTTACTTTACCAAATATCGATGAAAGTGAATTCATGTTACATCATAGTTTTAAAGATTTAATGCATTTTAATTTTCAGCGTAATCGTGTGCATAAATTAGATTCAAAAGGCACAGCTCTTCCATTTAGTTTTCTTATTGAAGATGAATTCTTTCAAGAGGATTTCTCTGAATACAAGTGGCAATGCACAGGTCCTGTTTCCATGATTGAAACGATGGAGATGCATGAGCATGACCAATTAATGCTAAATGATTACTTAGATAAAATAATACTCACACAGACTAAGTTTAATAAATTAACTAGTGCAAGACCCTTCTTTTTTGTCGATGAACCAATGCTTGGTACGAGTGGAGATTTAAGACCTGTGCTTTTAGATTTTATCAATAAGTTGAAAAGTCATCCTGCTTTTAAAGAAGTTGTTTTTGGTCTTCATTGTTGTTCAAAGATAGAATTTGAATTAAGTGATATGCCATTTGATCTTTTTTCATTTGATTATCAATTATATTCTAAAAAAGAGTGGAGTTATTTACAGAGTCAATTAAAAGACAAACTAGTTGCTATTAATTGGGACTCAGACTTTAATCCAATTCAATATCCTAAATCTAATGAGAAGTTTCAAAGTACTAGTTGTGGACAGGCCTTATGTAAGAGGGACTTACTCAAGGTCGTCTAAATTAATATTGGATGCTATTTTTACTCCAGAACTTACTTTTTCTCTCGGTTCTTCTTTGATGAATGGAAAGTTTATGGATTCAACATTTTGGAAGTCTTCTTCAAATGCGATCACAACAGTATTAGGTACAAACTCTTGTAGAGTAGAGTAGTAATAATCATCAGGAAGGCTTGCAAGCATTTGCTTCATTGCTTCATCTTCTTCATCAAATTCCATTCCAATGGGTTTTTTTGATGCGTTCTTTACTACTAGTGCCCCTTTAATTTTCTCTTTAGGGAGATCATTGGTCATGGCCCAAGTAGAAATATTGAAAAAATCTAAAACAAAAGTAGAGTTTCCATACTTAAGTCTACGAGGCAGCGCCAAGCTTTGCAGGAATTTACGAGTCGACATGTCTTTAGATTTTTTTTGTAGTTTATCTAATAGATAGCTGTCTTCAACTCTAACTATATAAAAACCGGGCTCTTTGGTGGATTTAAACAGCATGTACTGGAATGCTACAGAGAATAAAGTATAAAGTTTTTGTTGGGGAAGGTGGATATGATTAGACGCACAATCGATTAGGGCCTTCACACCTTCATAGAGAGTATTCTTATCTAAGTCGCGTTTTTGCATGCAGCTTTTATACGATAAATACGTGGATTTATGCAAGAATAAAATTGACTCTTATAGATATTTTTCTTAAGATTGCCTTCAAAATTACAAGAGTTTTAAAACTTTAAACACGTTAATAACTTCAAGCGTTTGGAGCTAAAATGAAGCATTTACCAAAAACGAGAAATATCGGGATCTCTGCCCATATTGACTCAGGAAAAACAACACTTACAGAGCGTATCCTTTTTTACTGTGACATGATCCACAAGATCGAAGATGTTCGTGGTGGTGGTGATGGTGCAAAGATGGACCACATGGAACTAGAAAAAGAAAAAGGTATTACAATTACTTCAGCAGCAACCACTGTTAACTGGCATGGTTTTGACAAGAAAGGTATTACTTATGCTGAAGGAGATGGACAATCGATCAAAGTAAATATTATCGATACTCCGGGACACGTTGACTTCACAGTAGAAGTTGAGAGATCTCTAAGAGTTTTAGATGGTGCAGTTTTAGTTCTTTGTTCAGTATCTGGGGTTCAAGCTCAGTCAATTACTGTAGATAGACAAATGAAAAGATATAAGGTTCCTCGTCTAGCTTTCTTAAACAAGATGGATAGAATGGGTGCTGGTGCTGAGAAAGGTGCAACAGAGTTAAGAGAAAAACTTAATCACAATGCTGTTCTTATGCAAATCCCTATTGGTGCAGAAGAAAACTTTGCTGGTGTAGTTGATCTTGTAACTAAGCAAGCTTACTACTTTGATGGTGATAACGGAGAAAACGTTAGAATCGAAGAGTGTCCAGCTGATTTAGTAGATCTAATGGAAGAAAAAAGAGCAGAAATGATTGATAACGTTGCTGCTTTTGATGACGATGTAATGGAAAAGTACTTAGAAGGTGAAGAGCCAACTGAAGAAGAATTACATAAGTGTATTAGAGCAGGTGTTAACTCTTTAGAATTAACTCCAGTTTTCATGGGATCTGCATTCAAAAATAAAGGTGTTCAACCATTATTAAATGCAGTTGCTAGATACTTACCTTCACCACTTACTTGTGCGAAGCCAACAGGTATTGAGGAAACTAAAGAAGGTGAAAAGAAGTTAACTTTTGAACCAGACTTCGCTAAGCCACTTGTTTGTATGGCATTCAAAATTACTGACGAGCAATTTGGACAATTAACTTATACAAGAATTTATCAAGGTACACTTAATAAAGGTGATACTATTTGGAATACAAGAACTAAGAAGAAAGTTCGTGTTGGTAGAATGGTTCGTATGAACTCAAATGATAGAGAGAATATTGATTCAGCTGGTGCTGGGGATATCATCGCTATGGTTGGTGTTGACTGTGCTTCAGGGGACACTTTTGTTCAAGACGATAATATGCTTAATGTTTCTTGTGAGGGAATGCACGTTCCAATTCCAGTTATCGAGCTTTCAATTAAAGCAAAAGATAAAGATCATCAGGCAAGAATGTCTAAAGGTCTTGCTAGATTTAAGAAAGAAGATCCAACTTTCCACCTTTTCACAGATGAGGAATCTGGAGAGACTCGTATCGCAGGTATGGGGGAGCTTCACCTTGAGATTTACGTAGAAAGACTTAAGCGTGAGTACAAAGCAGATGTAGAAGTTGGTGCTCCACAAGTTAACTATAGAGAAACTATCCGCCAAGAAGCATCTTTTGATTATACTCACAAAAAGCAAACTGGTGGTTCTGGTCAATTTGGTCAGGTTGTTGGTGTTATTAGACCACTTACTGCAGATAAAAAAGAGAAAGAAGATCAAAACTTTAAATTTAATAATAATATTAAAGGTGGATCTATTCCTTCAGAATTTATCGGTGCATGTGAGAAAGGTTTTGAAGATATTATGGAGAAAGGTCCTCTAGCGGCATTCCCATTAATTGATGTTGAAGTTGATCTTAATGATGGTAAATACCACGATGTGGATTCATCAGATATGGCCTTCCGTATTGCTTCAAGACAAGCAATGAGACAAGGTATCTCTAAAGCAAGTGCGGTTCTACTTGAGCCATACATGAAAGTTTCTGTTGAAACTCCAGATGAGTATCAAGGTTTCGTAATTGGTGACCTTTCTTCAAGAAGAGGTTTAATCCAAGGTTCTGAAACTAATGCTGGTGGAGAAACTATCGTTAACGCTTTAGTTCCTCTTGCTGAGATGTTTGGTTATTCAACTGACCTAAGATCTGGTACTGCTGGTAAAGCAACTTACTCAATGGAATTTGCTGAGTACAAAGACTGTCCTGCAAATATTCAAGAAGAAGTTATCAAGGCACGTAAAGAAAAACTTGCTAATGATGACGACTAGAGTCTGCGGTAGCTAAGAGAGGCCAGGCTTCACTTAACTACCCAGAAGAATTCGAGCTATGGCGAGAATTCAAAACACAAAATTTCTTAATAAATAAGATATTTAAAGGGGACTCTTATTTGAGTCCCTTTTTTTTGTAAAGAGAGAGTGATGAAAACAATTTTAATTTTACTATCAATATTCATATTTACTTTATCTTGTGCTTCTTTAAATAAAGAAGAATGTAAGAGTGCTAATTGGGAAAAACTCGGTATCAAAGACGGTAGCCGCGGTTTATATGAGCCAAGAAATGAGAGCTATCAAAAAGATTGTAAGGAATTTGGTGTTAAAGTTAATAATGAAGAATATATGCAAGGTTTTAATGAAGGACTCGCTCGTTATTGTACTTTTAAAGCTGGCTTTGATTTAGGTTTAAAAGGAAAGAACACACATTATCGCTGTGAAAAAGTAAGTACTGATTTTAAAAAGGGTTATCAAAAAGGTTTTCTTGAATACCGAGAGAATTTAAGAAAAAAGGAAGCACGTGAACATGCAATCGCTAATTTAAAATCTCAGCACGAGGGTAATGTCTGCAATGGCAATGGTGAGTGTCAGATAGCACAAAGCTGTGTTAATAATTATTGTGCTGGGACTCGCAAGCAGTGCGTATTTAGTTCAGAATGTACAGGCCATGGTGTTTGTACACCTATAACTGGCTTTAGTTCATATGGTGAACAAGTTAGTATTAGTATCTGTAAATATAATATGATCTATTAGTAAAACTAATATTTAGTTTACAATAAATCCAATTTATGATTATATGCAACAAAGGATTGCATATGATTGAAAGTTCACAATTACAAGTGCTTATGGCACTAACACAAGCCGACTCACTTTCTAGTGCCGCAGAAATAATGGGTGTTACTCAATCTGCAGTCAGCCAAAATATTAAATCAATGGAATCTAAGGTTGGCTTTCCAGTTATTACTCGTCAGGGTAAGAAAATGGTGCTCACACCAGGTGGAAGAAAGTTAGCTAAACTCTCTAAGACTTATTATAAGAAATTTGAAGACCTTATTACAGAAATTCAACAAGAGAAAAATAGGATCATAGGCCAAGTTTCATTGGGGACAATGTTTGGACTTGGTAAATCTTGGGTTTCTAGTCGTATGATTGATTTTAGCTCTAACTTCACTGATCTAAGTGTGAAGGTGACGATGGATTTTCCAGATGAGCTTTTGGCAAAGTTTGATAATAGAGATCTCGATTGTTTAATTTTACCAGATCACCTTACTCCTCATCATTCGGAGAGTATTTTATTACATGAAGAAAAAGCTACTTTAGTATTTCCAAAACATAAAGACTTTAAAATAACAGCTGATATGGAACTAAAAGATATTTTAAAGTATCCATTGATCTTTTTTGAAGAGAAAGACCCGTTATTTTATATTTGGTGTCGTGAGAGGTTTGGACAAGTTCCAAGAAATGTTCAACCTAGAATTGTCGTTAATGCATTTGGGCAGATGATGCAAGCAGTGAATGAAAACCTCGGTATCGCTGTCATTCCAACCCATGTTCTACGTCGCTCATACTTTAAAAAACAGATTAATAATCTTGGTAAAGAATACGATGTAAAGAGTAGTAGCTTTAACTTTATCTATCATGCCGAAGATAAAGAGAGTTTAAAAATTGATACACTCTATCAGTTCTTATTAAATGAAGTTAAAAATCTTGATATATGATTCTAGAGCTTAAACATTTTAAAAATAATTTACCAGCATTTGTTATCGAGTTTCTAGATCTTGCTTGTGAGCATGACTTTTTACCAAGTATTATTGGAGGTATTCCCCGTGATTATCTCTTAAGTAATACCATTGGAAGTGACTTTGATATTTGCTTAAGAGCAAAAAAGAACTTAGATCAAATAGAAGCATTTACAATATTTTTAAAAAACAAATACCCTGATTTAAGTGAAAAGGCCTATCATGTACTTGATCTAGGAAATGGCATTGAAGTTAGTTTTCCTCGTAAAGAAATTTTTGGAAATGAAATAGGCCATTCAAATTTTGAAGTCGAACTTTTACAAGACCTGCACTTTAATGAAGATGTCCAAAGAAGAGATTTTACTATAAATGCTATAAGCTTCACCTATGTCTTAGGAAATTTTGAATTAAATGATCCTTTAGGTGGAGTAAGTGATTTAAAAAATCGTATTTTAAGAGCTGCAAATTATCAAAACTTTGTAAAAGATCCAGTTCGTTTTTTAAGAGCAATTCGTTTTCACATTTTACTTGATTTTGAGTTTGAAACAAATACTGAAGAGTTAATAAAGAATATGCACTTAAAATTAACTGCACATTATTTAAAATATGAAGCAAAGAAAACCAAGAGGCCACTAACTTTCTTATTAATGATTAAGTATTTTCGAGATGATATTATACCGATAGATTTTGAAGCTAAAGATGATGATATTTTAGAATATGAGAATCAAGTTGAGCTAAAAGATCTAGGTGAACATATTCGATTTGCATTTTTCTTATCAAAAGAGATTAGAATGAATGTATTGGGGCTTTTTGCTTTAAAAACCGTTGATGTTTATAATATTAAGCCATGGCAAATTGATTTATTTGAGTTGAGAGATATAGAACTAGAACATTTAAATAAATTAAGCTTTATAAAAGAGCTCATTAGATTCTTTGAAAAAGCCACAGGTATTAATCCAGCTATTCTTAATTATTTTGATTTTAAAAAGCCTATTAGTACTTTATTTTATCAACAATATAATGAAGTTAATATTAGTGTACCTAAAAATGTCGAACCAAAGCTTAGATCTTTATTTGTCTTTAGAGAGAAGCTTAAAGAAATTTTATGATTCAAGAATACTCAAAAGAATTCTATCAAGATGTTGTGGAGATTTTCTGGATTACCAGTGCGAAGAAAAATTTTGAATCTGATCAAGAGAAAATAAATTTTCAACATAAGTACTTAGATGATTATTTAACTCACAAAGAGAAAGTGTGTTTAGTCTATACTCAGAATCAAAAAGCAATAGGGTATATAATAGGTGTCTTAAGTTATACTGAGCTTGAAATTAATCAACATGCTCTTTTAAAGCATTTTAAAAATGAATTAAAAGACTACCCAACAGAATTGCATATTAATTTTCATCCTAATTTTCAAGGTGGAGGCAAGGGCTCTCAACTCATACAAGCTTTTGAAGATAAAGTTTTTACTAAGAATTCAAAAGGTATTTTTCTTTTAACTGGCGCTCAAGCTCGTAATGTTCATTTCTATTTAAAGAATGATTATCTTATCATTTGTGAAAAAGAGATTAACGGTCTTAATATTCTCTTTATGGGTAAGTGCAGCAAGTGATTAAATACTCATAAAGTGCACTGTGTCTAAGTTGACAATACTAGTCTAAGAGCAATAAGCTCTCATTTTATTTGGGAGAGTTTATGCAAAAATATTTATTAAGTTTAATTGGCTTATTGTTTATTAGTGTTTCTTTTTCTTCACAGGCTCAGGCCTATGAAATGCAAAGATTAAATGTAAGTTTAAACTTTGTTGATGATCTCGATTTTAAAAATCTAGATCTAGCAATTGAAAGACAATTAAGATCTTTTCAATCTCGTGACTTATCTAAAAAAATTACTCTTGGTTCAGATGAATATACTCGAGCAGATATGCAAAAGAGTTTAGTATTTTTTAAAGCTCTTGTTGAGAAAACAATGGAGTGTTTAAAAACTGAATTAAGAGATGTTTGTTACTCAAAATTTAATTCTGTTATGAATCAGAATTTTATCGTTTATAAACCTATCCCACTTGATTGGGAAGCAGGTCATGCTGATAATAAGTCACTTTTTACAGCTTATTATTCACCTGATCTACATGGAAAATATAAGAAAGACTCTGTTTATAAGCATGCGATTTATGCTTACCCAAAAGAAGCTCGTCTGCGTCGTTTAACTCGTGAAGAGATTGATTTTGATAAGAAGTTAGCAGGACGTGGTTACGAACTTGTGTATGTTAAAGAAAGTCTCTATGACATTTGGTTAATGCATGTTGAAGGTGGTGGTCGAGTTCAAATTGAAAAAGAAGATGGCACGATTGAAATGCGCTATCTAAGTTATAAGGCCAGTAATAAGCAATCATTTAATTTCTTATATAAGTATATGCTAAGAGCTGGAATGCTTAAGCCAGGTGAGGCAAGTGTCTTTAATCAAAGACTATACCTTGAGCAAAACCCTGATCGCCAAAGAGAAGTTTTTGCAAGTTGCCCAAGCTATATCTTCTTTCAATTCACTCAAGACGAACCTCTTGGTGTGAATAATATTTCACTTACTGAGAATAGATCTCTTGCTACGGATTATCGTATTTACAAAGACTATGGTTTCTTAAACTTTATTCAAGCTCAAAAACCAATTCGTCAAAATGATCGCATTGTGATGAGAGACTTCTCAAGATTCTTTCTAAACCAAGATACTGGTGGGGCAATTAAAGGCCAAGCTAGAAGTGATTTATACTTTGGTTATGGTGAATATGCTTCAATGGTTGCTAACAGCCTGAAAGTACTAGGGGATCAGTACTTTTTAATGCTTGATTCGAATCTAAAGTAATTTTCCTATATAGCCGATAAATTTAATATGATTTATCGGCTAATCTATTTCTATTCATTCTTTTTATTAGCATGTGGTCAACCCACTCAGATATCTTATAATAGCCCTTCAAGTGGCTCTAATTTAAGTTTTAATGGTCTTCTCTATGCAAACACATGCAATCCAGGAGAAACAGCTATTGTGTACGATAATAGGCAATATTTAAAAGGCTCGAAAACCACCTCACAATTTGATCAATTAATCCTTGATATTTCCAATAATCAATTAGAATCGCAGATGCTTAGTGATCTAGGTTGTCAGCGAGTATTTCCAATTGAATTTAATGGGGAATTTGAACAAGAAGTTAATGTGCTTTCAAATGGTGGACAGGAGCAACAAAATGTCATCCAAGTTTATCAGTTTCGCATTCCGGCACAGTGATTGAACACTGATAAGTATCATTAAATTATAGGCCCCAAAATTTTACAGTTTTCCCTCTAATATGTATGCTAATCAAAACTAAAATTAGAGGTGTATATGTCTGAAACAAATAGAGAAAATCCATTAAAATTAAGAGGAATTGAGTTTATTGAGTTTAGCTCAGAAGATCCGGCTACGCTTGATAAATTATTTAAAGCATTTGGCTTTTCTAAAACAATGACAAATAAGAATAAGAAGGTTGATCTTTATCGCCAAAATGACATTGTTTTTCTTTTAAATTATGAGCCAAAATCTTTTGGAACTAATTTTTATAAAAAACACGGACCATGCGTGAGTGCAATGGGTTGGAAATTTGAAGATAATAACTTTGCAATAAATGGTGCTAAAGAAAGAGGTGCTACAATTGCTGAATCAGTTGACTACCAAATGGATGGCAAAGATATGCAAGCCATCATGGGAATTGGTGATAGTTTAATTTACTTTGTAGATAATTATCAAGATGCAGATATGTATGAAAAAATGGGTTTTGAAAAATTAGAAAATCCTGAAATGGTAAAGGACTTAGGTTTCCACTTAGTTGATCACTTAACTAATAATGTTGAACAAGGGACAATGGAAAAGTGGTCTAATTTTTATAAAGATGTATTTGGTTTTTATGAAGTAAGATACTTTGATATTAAAGGCGCTAAGACCGGTCTTACAAGTTATGCTCTTCGCTCAGCTGATGGATCATTTTGTATTCCAATCAATGAGGGGACAGAGGCTAAGTCACAAATTAATGAATATTTAGATGAGTATAAAGGACCAGGTGTTCAACATATTGCTCTTCTTACAACTGATATTATTACTTCAGTTGATACACTTACTAAGAGTGGAAATGTAGAGACTCTAGATATTGATGATGAGTATTACGCTGAAGTATTTGAGCGTGTACCAAATGTAACCGAAGACCATAAACGCCTGCAAGATCTACAAATTTTAGTAGATGGTGATGATGAAGGTTACCTATTACAAATTTTTACAAAAAATATTATTGGTCCAATTTTCTTTGAAATTATTCAAAGAAAGAACCACCTTGCCTTTGGAGAGGGGAACTTTGGAGCCCTTTTTAGATCAATTGAAAGAGATCAGCAAAAGCGTGGTTTTTTAGACTAATAGTAAGTAAGTTTTACTTTTTTATTGGTTTTCTAGGCATAGTTTGATATATCAAACAAAAGTTTATGTTTAGGAAACCAATATGAAAAAGATTCTAATTCTAAGTTTATTTTCAGTTTCAATATTTGCTAGCGATGCCTTAGTTGCAATGGGGGAAAGACTTTTTCTGGAAGATCGTTTTTCTCAGTTCTTTTTCTATGAATCCAATGGTGATGTTAACTCTAAGTTAGTAAGGGGCTCTCGAGACCTTGATGAAATCGATATCTTTGGACAAAGCTTTCCTTCTCCTTTCGCCGGTAGTGCCAAGAGCTGTTCAAGCTGTCATATGGTAGACCAAGCTTTAGATGACTTTGGTATGCGCGGCTATAATGAGTTTTCTGCTCAAAGTAAGATACCTGCGCGTGCAGATGGTTTAAGTCATACCCCTAGAAATACTCCTAATTTAGTTGGTATCGGAAGTAAGTGGGCACAAAATAGAACTTCTCACTGGGATGGAGAGTTCTTTGATCACTCAGAAACTGTTTTAGGAAATATGACAGGTAGAAATATGGGCTGGCTTGGTCATGAAAAACAAATTGCCCTAAAAAATATAGTAAAAGTCATTCGTGAAGATGATGGTAGTGGTGAGTTAGCAAGTGAATTTGGTGGTAGCTATAAAGTGGTTATGCAGGGTACTTCAAGTCAAATTCCAGCTGATTACAGACTTGATATTGATGAACGATTAAATGTTGCGAGTGCCAGTGATAAGGAAATCATTGATTATGTTATTAAGGCGGTCACAACCTATATGAACGATCTTGATTTTGAAAAAGATGAGGACGGAAATTATATAGGCTCTCCTTATGATCAATTTCTTATTGCAAATGGAATAGATACAGTTCCTAGAGCTGGTGAAAGTATCTTTAGTTATCGTCATCGCATACGTAGTGCATTTGCTAAGCTTACAAATCCTAAGTTCGTTAAAAAGAAGTATTTTGATATTTATAAAAAAGAAATCGGATTTGGTGAAGAAGAGTTTGAAGGTTTAAAAATATTCTTTAACTTATCAAATACTTCTCGTGGAATGTGTATTGCCTGTCATGTTCCACCTATGTTTACAGATCAATTTTATTATAATGTAGGGACAACTCAATTTGAATATGAAGAGATGCATGGACTCGATAGTTTTAGTAATGTGCAAGTACCAAGTGCTAATAACAGAGGGGACTTAATGCTCTTGCAGCGTCCAAATAAACAAAATCCACAAGCAATGGATTTAGGACTTTGGAATTTTTATGGGCGTAATAAAGATGTGACAAATCTGGTAAATCAAAGACTTTGCCGTCCTAGTGATCCATGTGGAGTTGAGGAAATGCTTCCCTATATGATTGGTAGGGTGAAGGTTCCAAGTTTACGCCTTAATGGATTAAATGCTCCTTACTTTCATCATGGTAAAACTAAGACTTTAAGAATGGCCATCGATCATTACCGTCAAGTAACCACGACACTTAAAACTAGGAACCTTAGAAACATAGACCCTCGAGTTCGAAATGCAATGCTAGGGCAAAGTGATATTAGGTACTTAGAAGCATTCTTAAGCTCACTTAATGAGCATTATGAGTAAATTAAAGCAAAATATTTTAAGCATATCTCCGATAAGGAGATGTGTTAGAAATATATCGAAAAAACCAAGATATTATCATTTTTGCCTCAGCTCTTTCTCTTATTTTGATAGCGCTATCTACATATATTATTTCTGAATTCTGGATTGAAAATAAATTACTAAATGTTCTAAGTAGTATCTTCTTATTTTGTGCTTCATTTTATGGAGCTTTATTATTTTATTTAAATAGAAATAAGAATAAAAACTTAAAGTCTGAAAAAGAATTAATTGAAGTAACAAAAACAAAATTTGAAAACCTTTTTAATCAATCTCTAGCTCCGACTCTAATTGTAGATAAAAACTTAATCATCCATGAAAAAAATTGGTCTTTTATTGAAATCTTTGGTGAAGATGATCAATCCTTAATGAACCATATTGTAAATAATAATTCTATGGCCTTATATGCAGATGTTGTAAGAAACTTATTAAAAGTTGAACAATTCGAATTTGAGTTTAAATTCTTAGATAATACAGGTATTGAAAGATTCTTTGTGGTAAATCTTAATCCTTATTCCTCTAAAGGGAATATTTTTTATCTCGCAAGTTTTATTGATAAAACTGATAGTTATATTAAGCATGAACAGTTTAAAAAAGTAGCTGAGTCTGCATTAGAAGTAGCAAAAAATAAATCAGAATTTATGGCAAATATGAGTCATGAATTGAGAACACCACTAAATGGTATTATTGGACTTTCTGATTCATTACTCGATTCTTTAAAAGGTTCTGAGGAAAGGGAAACAGCAAAAATTATTCAAGAATCAGGACAGCTTTTATTACAATTAATTAATAATATTTTAGATTTTTCTAAACTTGAAGCTGATAAAGTTGTACTAGAAAATATTCCTTTTTCTATCAAAAAATTAGTAAATTCGGTGCAATCGACTTTAATGGAAGTGGCCAGGAGAAAGGGGATTGATCTCAATGTACATATTGATGAAAACTTACGAGAGTATTGTCTAGGGGATAGGGTTAGATTAACTCAAGTTCTTTTTAATCTAGTCGGAAATGCAATCAAGTTTACTGAAAGAGGATCAGTTAACATTGAATTAAAAGAGGTTATGTCCACTAGTCAATCGCAAGAAATTTGTTTTCTTATAAAAGATACTGGAATAGGAATGAATAAAGAGGTAAAAGAAAAGCTATTTGAAGCATTTTCTCAAGCAGACTCTTCAATTAATAGAAAGTTTGGTGGAACAGGTCTTGGCCTATCAATTTCTAAGAAAATTGTAGAATTATATGATTCTCAAATTGAAATTGAATCAGTCGAAGGGGAAGGGTCTGTTTTCTATTTTAAAATAAAATTAGACTATGCACCCGAGCAAGCTATCTTTGCTCAAACGACTAAACAAGCTGATATTGATATCTCAAATATTAATCTTAATATTTTAGTAGCTGAGGATAATAAAGTTAATCAACTAGTGGCAAGTAAAATTTTTAGTAAATTAGGCTTTAATATAGATATCGCTGAAAATGGTGAAGAAGCTTATGAGATGGCCATTAAAAATAAGTATGATGTGGTCTTTATGGATCTACAGATGCCTATACTAAGCGGATTAGAGGCCACTGAAAAAATATTAGCAGAGTTTGATTTCTTTGATGCTCCTCTGATTATTGCCATGACAGCTAACTCTGAAGAAGAAGATCGTAAGGCCTGTTATGATTGTGGAATGAGTGATTTTCTAACCAAACCGATAGATATAAAGAATTTGCGCTTAGTAATTTATAATCACTTTAAACAATTAAAAAAATCAGCTTAATACTCAACTCCACTACCAGCTTCAACATGACCTATTACCTTTGACTCCACAGACAGATCACTTAATAATTTTTGAATTCTTTTTTCAGCACTTGCATTAATACAAATCACCATACCTTGTCCCATATTAAATGTTTTATAAAGATTATGATGATCTAGTTCAGCTCGTTTGATAATTGTCTGCATCTCAATGGGTAATGTACTTATGGCAAATGGGTTATTGATAATATACTTAAAATTTTTATTAATTCTTTCAATATTATAAAGGCCACCACCGGTAATATTAGCGATTCCATGAATATCATCAAATGCTGCTTCTAATAAGTTCATTATAGTTGGAACATAAATGGGTGTAGGTGTTAAGAGAGCTTTTTTTAGATCAATCTCATCCTCTTTAATTAATCTTCTTACTAGACTATATCCATTGGAATGAAACCCATTGGCCTTAATAGCAATTAATTTATCACCGACTTGTACTTTTTCTCCATTAATAAGCTTATCTTTCTCCACCATACCAACCGAAAAGCCGGCAAGGTCATAATGATTTTCTTGGTAGAGATCATTCATTTCGGCCGTCTCTCCACCGATTAAGGCACATCCGGCCTTAAGGCATGCTTCATTCATTCCATGAACTATATTTTGCATTTTCTCTAACTCAAGACCATGGCATGCGATATAATCTAAAAAGAAAATAGGTCTAGATCCATTACAAATTAAGTCATTTACATTCATTGCTACTAGGTCTTGCCCAATAGTATTATGAATGCCAGTTTCCATAGCTAACATCACTTTAGTACCAACTCCATCAGTACATGCAGTTAGATAAAAAGGTCCAATATCATATACTGCAGAAAAAGATGTTAAGTCATTTTTGACGTTTTGATTAAATGATCGCTTAACCATTGGGATAATATTTTTAACAAATTGATCACCAAGATCTATGTCTACGCCAGCTGATTTATAATCCATGTTTTATCCTTAGTGCTTAAAATGCCTATAATTTGTAAAGGCCATAGATATTCCATGTTCATTACAGGCCTCAATTACTTCTTGATCTTTTATACTGCCACCTGGTTGTAAGATAGAGCGAACTCCAATTTTAGCGGCACTATCAATGGTATCTCTAAATGGAAAAAAAGCATCAGAAATCATGAGACAGTTTTCTATCTCAGCACCATTTTCGAGTGCTCTCTTAGCTGCTAGTAATTCCATGGAATCAATTCGATTAGGCTGTCCCATGCCAGCACCCGCTAGCCAATAGCCTTGGTCTTTTTTGGCAAGAAAACAAATTGCATTTGATTTAAGTGCTTTTGCCATTACACTTCCAAGGCTTAACATCTCTTGAAAGTCATTATCAAACTTTGAATTAGTCACAAGTTGGAATTCATGATCAATATGACCATCATGTTCTTGAATTAGGTTGGCACCCCAAATAGTTTTCTTTTCTAAATATGTTTCATAAGTTGGTGTATCAACTTTTATTACTCTTAAATTCTTCTTCTTAGATAATTTTTCTAGGGCACCCATTTCAAAGTCGGGAGCCATGATGACTTCCACAAACTTATCTTCAAAAAAGTATGCCATATTGGCAGTCATTGTTTGATTAAAACAAATAATACTTCCAAATGCACTTTTAGGATCTCCGGCCCATGCATTTGCTAGAGCAAGTTCTGGATTTTTATTTAAGGCCAATCCACAAGGATTATTATGTTTTACAATAGAGGCTACAAAGAATTTACCCTCGGTTGCTTTGTCTGCCTCAAAACAGCTCCAATAAGCCGCATCCATATCTAAAAAATTATTATAAGATAACTCTTTTCCTTGATATTGTTTAATTTGAGATAAACCAAAACCTTGAGACTCTAACCAAGCTTTTTGATGTGAGTTTTCACCATATCTTAATTCTGTGTAATTTTCTTTTTCTTCACTTACTTGATCAAGTTTAAATGCTATTGATTCATTATACTTGGCAAGCTTGAAAAAGACTTGCTTTGACATTTTAAGTCTAAAGTTAATATCTGTTGTACCTTCTTTTTCAAATTGTTCTGTAAATTCAGAATAACAGTTTGGGTGAGAAAGTACACAAACAGACTTATAGTTCTTAGCAGCGGCCCTAAGCATACATGGTCCACCAATATCAATATTTTCAATAAGTTCATGAATATCATTTGATTTTTTAGCAACTTCTTCAAAGGGATATAAATTACAAATCACTAGGTCAATTTCTTGAATGTTATTTTCTTTAACCTCTCTTAGATGGTCATTATTTGTTCTATCAAATAATATTCCACTATAAATACTATGCTCTAGAGTTTTTACTCTTCCATTAAATAATTCAGGCTTTCCAGTAAAGTCTTTAAGTGTGATTGTTTCAAAGCCTAAGTCTCTTATATACTTCTCTGTTCCACCTGTTGAGATGATTTCTACTTGATGTTTAACTAAAAGAGGTAAGATACTTTCTAAATGGCTTTTATCGGTGGTTGAAATGAGTGCACGTCTGATTTTCTTAAGCATTGGTATTCTCCTTAATATAAGCAATAGCATTTTTAAATAATGGGTGAGTCATTTGATTATTTGGACTTAATTTGGGATCAAGTGCAGCTTCAGGGTGAGGCATTAAACCAAGTACATTTCCTTTAAGGTTTGTGATGCCTGCAATTTGATTTATAGAGCCATTGATATCATGATCATAGCGAAAGAGTACTTGTTCAGCTTGAAGTTCTTCAGAGCAAACGAGCCTTCCTTCACCATGTCTTACTGGCATTGCATAGTGAGCAGGAAACCCCTTAGTCCAAAAGCTATTTGTATTAACATGTAGGCCTTGCCATTTATTTATAAATTTCTCATTTTTATTATGGGCGAGAGTACATGTTCTTTTCTTTTCCGTAAAAAGATCAAGTTGAGTTAGAATTTGAAATCCATTACAAATTCCAATGATGAGTTTATTGGCAGCAATAAAAGTATTAATATCTTGTGCTAAGTATTTTTTTAATTTGAGTGCTAAAATCTTACCCGATTGAATTTCATCCCCATAAGAAAATCCACCAGGTATGGCAAAAATATCAAAGTCATTAAGTTGATACTCATTATTGATAAGTTCATTTATATGAACAATGCTAACACTTGTATCTTTTGACATAAAGGCCTTGGCCGTTTCATTTTCACAATTGATACCATTTCCTTTAAGAATTAATACCCTAACCATTAAAAAGCTCCTTGATAAGCACTTAGTAAGAGATCATAGTCTAAAACTTGATTTGCAATTTTAAATTGATGCATCGAAGTTGTATGTCCAATTAATTTAAAAGGAATCTCATTTAGAATTTTTTCAAATTTTTCTTGGTTATTCTTGTCAATTGTCATGACAAAGTTACCAAGGGGCTCATTAAATAAATATCCTAGACTTAATGACTCAGTAATTTCAACACCAATATTATCTCCAAGAGTCATTTCAAATAGAGTGGCAAATAGCCCACCTTCAGAAATGTCATGACATGCGCTTATTAATGGGTGCAATTCTGAAAATAAAGAGTAAAGCTCTTTGTTCTTTTCTATAGAGAAGGGGTGGACACCTTTTGAGTCTATATCAAATATCTCACTTAAATGTGAACGATAAACTTCCTTATCAATTGCACCAACTTGATAAACTAATTGATCTGCAGTTTGAAAATGGTTCTTTATTAACTTTTTATTCTTAGACATTCCAGTAACTAAAAGTGTTGGAGGTGATGAAATCTTTATCTTTTCTCCATTAATATCATTTCCGTAGAAATCATTTTTCATTGAGTCTTTGCCGGAGATAAGGGGAGTTGAATAGTTTTCACAGGCTTCTTTAAGTGCAAAGTTTGCTCTTACTAGGAGTGCTAACTTATGTTCACCATCAAGATTTTTTGGACTCTTAATTGGATCTGGCCAACAAAAATTATCAAGTAGTGCCATGTGTTCTATGTCTGCACCAGTTGCTAATAAATTACGAATGGCCTCATCAATAGCATAGTGAGCACTAATATAGGTATCATGTTGTGAGTGAAGGGTATCTAGACCATTACTAATAGAAATTAAAGAGCTTGCACCATGAATACTTAGATCAATGACTCCTGCATCACTTGGTGCTTTTTGATTTTTCCCATTATATGGTTTAAGTACACTTTGTGCCTTTACTTCATGATCATATTGTCTAACCCATTCTTCTTTTGATGCTATATTTGGATGGGCCAATACTGCTTGGCAAAGTTGGTTTAAATCATCATGTAATTGCTTTTTTTGAGGCTCTATCCATGGGCTTAGCTTTATCTTATCTGGATCAAAGCTTGCTTTTAATTTTAATTGTTCTAGTCCATTATGCATGAAATCTAGATCAAGATCAGCGCATAATTCATTTCCATCATATACTTTTAACTTTCCAGAATCTGTGAATTCACCCATATTGACGATTTCTACTTCAAAAGTTTTAGCGAGCTCTTGTAATTGTTGAAACTTTTCTTTTTCAACACTGATACTCATTCTTTCTTGGGATTCTGAAATCATAATTTCATAATTTTTTAGCCCCGGATACTTTAGGAGCGCTCGATCGAGATAAATATTAGCTCCACCGGCTTTTTCTGCCATTTCTCCAATAGATGAAGAGAGCCCACCAGCTCCATTATCAGTAATCGATGTATAAAGATTTAGGTCTCTGGCCTTAATGAGAAAGTCAGCAACTTTTTTCTGAGTGTAAGGATCACCGATTTGTACAAATGTACTAAGAGCATCATCTTTTAATTCCATTGAGGAGAAAGTTGCACCGTGAATTCCATCTGCACCAACACGACCACCACATATAACAATTAAATCTCCAGCTTTTTGGTTCTTACTTACTGGATCTAAAGTAGAGTTTTTAAGCTTATGAGGAATAATTCCAACTGAGCCAACATAAATTAATGGTTTTCCAACCCAATTATCATGGAAATGCATCGATCCATTTATTGTTGGTATACCAGATTTATTTCCACCATCTTCAACTCCTTTATGTACTTCTTTTAGAATGCGTGAGGGTTGCATTAGTTTAGGAGGAAGTGGATATTCTTGTTTTGGAAAACCTGTACAAAAAACATCCATATTAGCGATGGTTTGTGCACCTAGACCAGTTCCCATAATATCTCGATTTACCCCTAGGATTCCGGTTAAAGCGCCACCGTACGGATCAAGGGCACAAGGGGAGTTATGAGTTTCTACTTTTATACAAAGATCAAACTTATCATCAAAGCGCACTACTCCAGCATTATCTGAGAAGACACTTCTAAGCCAAGTTTTTTCCTTTTTAATATTATTTGTGCTCTTTTTAATAAATTCTTTATAGAGAGAATTTATACTTTGATTAGGAAATGCTTTAAAATTATGAGATTTTTCTGAATAATCAATTTGAGCAGCAAATATCTTATGCTTACAGTGTTCACTCCAAGTTTGTGCAAGTATTTCTAATTCTACATCTGAAATTAAGGGTTCATTTGTGGCACTACGATTCTTAATATAATTTTGGATTTGTTTCATTTCTGCTAGGCTTAGGGCAAGGCAGCGGCTATCACTTAATTTAATGAGTTCTTCATCATTTAAAAGACTGAGGTTAATATATTCTGTTTTAGATTTATGTAATTCAACTTTAGAAATTTTATTCTTAGTGAAACGATTATTTTCAAAGTCATGTTTTAAGTAGATATTGATATTATTTAATAGGGGATTACAGAGATAATTATTAGTAAAGCTTTTGATTGTATTTAAATCACTGTCACTATCAAAGAAGTATCCATCTCCAGTATATATATTAATTTTTAAGTCAGGATAAGAAATTTTAATAGCATCTAATGTTGCTTGGGCCCTATTATCTCTTACACCAGGTTTAAAAGAGACTTCAACAAATTGATTAAATGTATAATTGATTTTTGAATTTTCAGTAAATACATTTTCAATTAATGAGTCAGCAAGGATCTCATTTGCCATATAGTTTAAGTCACATCGATCTAATTTTTCATCAACTTCTATCCAATAAACTTTAGATCGATAGACATTTGCTTCTTCATCTTTTGCAAACTCTTTAAATAATTGATTTTCATAAATTAATCTTGGCTCTTTTGGAATAACATCAACTCTATAGATACTCATAGATTTCCTTAGTAATTATATTTAAAAACTCTCATTAAAATTTGGGGGTATAAAGTATGTTCTAGCTTAAGTCCTTTTTGGATAAAATCCTGAAGGCTATCTGCTTTAGTTCTTTCAAACTTACCTTGAATAATTATTTCACCTGTATCGATACCAGCATCCACGTAGTGGATGGTTATTCCACTGTATTGGTCTTGGTTTTGATAACTTCTTTCGTAAGCGTTAAGCCCCTGATACTTAGGAAGTAATGAGGGATGGATATTAATAATTTGGCTTTTATTTTTATGGGTAAATCTTTGAATAAAATTAGCGGATAGTATTCGCATATAGCCTGCTAAGAATATCCAATTTACGTCATATTGCTTTAGAACTTTTAAAATTTCTTCTTCATGCTTTGTTTTACTATGATTGTATGGGATTAAATGCACTGGTATATCTAGTTTTACTTTTAAAATATTGGCATTTGGATTATCACAAATAAGACAAGCGATTTCTTTATTATTACTTTGAGCGCACTCAATGAGTTTAATAGCATTACTACCATTTCCTGATGCAAATATAGCAATAGAATTATTTTGCGATATCATGGCGATAATATTTTCCCTCAAAATCAACATTGTTTATATTCTTATAAGCAAGCTCTCTTGCTATGATTTTAGATTCCCCACAAGCAGTGACTCCACACACTCGACCACCTATTGCAAAAATATCATTTCCTTCTTTTTTTACTCCTGCCCACACCAGTGAGCTTCCATGTTCTAATTGGTTTACTTTGATTTTAGATGGTTCACTAGCTGAGTAAGGGTAGTTTTTTGATGAGCAAACCACATGAACATATGATTTTTGACTAAAAGAAATTTGCGCATCAGTAAGTAGGTTGAGTGCACATTGCTTAAAGAGTATGAAAAGGTCATCTTTAATTCGAGGTAAGAGTACTTGTGTTTCAGGATCACCTAATCTGATATTAAATTCTAAAACATTATAATCTTTTTCATCTACCATCAGACCCACAAAGAGTATTCCATTATAATTAAAATCACTTGCTTTCAGTGTTTGCATAATTTTAGAACTTAGTTCACTTTGAATTGAACTAAGTCTCTTTTGATCAAGCCAGTCACAAGGGGAGTATGTACCCATCCCACCTGTGTTAGGCCCAAGGTTTCCATCTAATAGAGCTTTGTGATCACAGGCATCACCAATGAATTTAATCTTATTTTCATCGATAAGGTAGAAAAGAGATACTTCTCTACCATTGAGTTTTTCTTCTATCAAAAACCTAGTCTTAGGATAGTTATTATTAAATAATTCAAGCTCTTTAAGAGCTTCTTCTTGTGAGTCACAAACTGCAACTCCTTTACCTGCTGCAAGTCCATCTACTTTTATAACAAAATTAGGCCATAAACTTTGTTTTAAAAAACTATTGGCACTTTGAAAGCTATCAAAGCTAAATGATTGCGCTGTTTTAATCTTAGCTTTTTCCAAAAAGTTCTTGGTAAATATTTTAGAGCTCTCAAGTTGACTAGCAATCAAACCTGCTCCAAGAGTATTAATATGGTTTTCTCTTAATTTATCTGCAAGTCCTCTACAAAGTGGTGCCTCTGGTCCAATAATGACTAAATCAATTCTTTGTTCGTGACAGAAATCGATGAAATCTTGATCATCTTCAAAGTAAATATCTTTAATATGTTCAAAGAGTCCATGGCGTTTAGTATGCATGAATACATCACTAACAAAAGGCGAGTGCATTATACTTTGAGCAATAGTATGTTCACGTCCTCCTTCACCATAGATAATAACTTTCTGGTTAAACTGATGAAGAGCATTTTGTGTATTCCAAGTATCAAGTTTATCTCTATTACCTTGGACAATTAGTCTATATATAGCTTCATACATTTGCTCCATATGCTTTTTTACATTGGGTGCAAGATTTGATGGGCGGTTCTTTACTCTACTATGTTCAATTCTACCTAGTTCTACTTTTTGAGCTTCTATTTCTTTATAAAAGTTTGTCTGGCGATAGTATTGTCTAAGGAGCTCTTTAGAAAAGTATTGTCCCTTATAGCTTAGCCTTAATTCATCTAGTCCTATAGAATCAGTTAAGATTAACTCACCATTTTTATTTTGTGCGAATTCAAACTTGCCATCCCATAACTCTATATCTAAATCAGCGAAAAACTCTTTTAGAATGGTAGCAATTTCAATTGTCTTATCATGTAAGTTTTTAAAGCTCTGTTGATTTAAGCCACTTATTTGGATTGCCTCTTTCTCAGTTAATTTTCTGTCAATTGCTTCACGCTTAGTAGTATATTCAACTAAAGGAGTTTGAAATTTTTCTCCTTCTTTATAACCACTTTTTATTAAAGATGAGCCAGTTGGTACACCAAATCGAAAGATTACTTCAAGGTTGATAAACTGAGAAAGCTCAAAGTGTTGAATCTGCATCTTGTGATTAAAATAAGATAACATATGGTGCTTAATACCTTTTGTACTAAGGTATTCAAATAATACGCCACCTATTTGACAGAGATAAAAGCCCTTATTCTCAAGCAAGTCAGGCATTTTTCCCCAATCAAATACAGAATAGTCATCTTTAAAATCAAAACTATATGTGCCTTGATTTTCAATTATATTCTTAGTGCTACCTTCATAGATTAATTTCATTTTTGGGGTCCTGTTTATTTATCAAGTTTGAAGTATTGAACTCAATTTCCTCTTTTCCATCGAGGCATTTTTTACAAATATTCTCTGTTTCAAGAGCATCGATGAGCATAGGAATATTTAAGTAAATAACTTCATCAGCTCCTAGAGCATCTTTTATTTCTTGATAATTTTTTCCATGTGCAACTAATTCTTTGGTCGTTGGGAAGTCAATTCCATAGTGACAAGGAAAGAGAATTGGAGGACATGTTGAGGCAAATATTATTTTCTTAGCACCAGCATTGCGCATTAATTTTATGATATTCTTACTGGTTGTGCCTCTAACAATAGAATCATCAACTAAAATAATATTCTTGCCTTCAATTTCTTTTTTTACAGGACTCAATTTCAAGCGGACTGCATTTTCACGACTTTTTTGATCGTTTAGAATAAAGCTTCGCTGAATATATCTATTTTTAATTAAGAGCTCACGATAAGGTTTTTGAATTAATTCACTAAGTCTGATTGCAGAAATTCGACTTGTTTCAGGAACAGGAACAACCACATCGACTTCATCTAAATCAATTAAGTCTTTTATCTTTTTCGCTAAATAATCACCGAGGTGTATTCTATTTTGATAAACCATCTTTTTATCAATAACGCTTTCGGGATTTGCAAAGTATATCCACTCAAACATGCATGTTTTTAATTGCTTTTCTTGAATATTTTTAGAGTAGAAATTCATTTGGTTGTCTATATATATAAGCTCACCAGGCCTTACATCTTTAATATATTGATAATCTAGGTATTCAAGTGTGTTGGATTCGGAAGCAAAGGCATAAACCCAGTTAGTTCCATTAAATTTCTTACCATAGACAAGTGGGCGAATTCCATGAGGATCCCTAAAAGCAAACAGACCATGACTTAAAATACCACCAACAACTGCATAGGCCCCATCACACATTTCCATTAATTCAGAAATAGCTCCACTTAGTAATTCGAAATTAAAGTGCTCTTTTTGTGATAGATAGTGAGAGATAATATTTAGCATTACCTCAGCGTCATTATTGCTATAGGTAAAACGTTGATACTTTTTATGCAATTTTAGTTTTAGTTCATCGATATTTTTAAGGTTGCCATTATGGGCCAAAGAAATACCAAAAGGATAATTTGAGAAAAAAGGTAAGCAGTCTTTAGCTTCAATCTTACCAATGGTCGAATAACGGGTATGGCCAATACTGGTTTCACCTTTAAGTGCAATTAAATTGTCCCGTGAGAATACTTTATCAACAAGTCCAACATCTTTATGTAAGTTGATTTGGTTATTTGTTTGCGTAAGGATTCCAGCAGCATCTTGTCCACGGTGTTGCATGAGAAGTAATCCCTGGTAGGCTTCCTGCGCTGACTCGGGGGAACCGTGAATGCCGATAACTCCGCACATGTCTGTTCCTTTTTTTAAAAGAGTAATTTTTAAATTCGTTATTGGCAATAAAAAAGTATAACTTTTTCTAAAAATAAATATTAGAAAATCTAATAGATAATATTGTCATCAAAGACCATCTCAAGTATAAAGAGACTATGGGAAAACTAAAAATTGGTATTCTTGGGGATGGGCAACTTGCAAAGTATTTGGTTCATGCTGGAGAAAAACTTTCTTTAGAAATTATGGCTCTTGGTCTAAATCCAGATGAGTGTATCGCCAAATCAAATCATTGTACTGGAGATATCTTTAATGCAAATGATGTGGTGAAATTTGCAAAGTCAGTTGATATCTTAACTCTTGAAAATGAATTCATTCCTTTAGATATTTTAGAACTTGTTGCAGATAAGTTACTTCCTAGTTTTGAAAGTTTTAAATTGATTGAAAATAAATTAGCTGAAAAAAAGCTTGCAAAGAAACTCTCTATTGCTCAGGTACCATATGAGCTCATTTCAATTGATGAACTTAATTATTCTGGTAGTGCCTTTTATAAGTTAGCTAAGGGGGGCTATGATGGCAAAGGCAATTTCTTAGTTGAAAGCTTTGCAGATTTTCATAAGATGTATTCTTGGTTAGAACAATCACCTTATAGCTCTATTATAAAAGAAGATATATTAAACTTTGAAAAAGAAGTCTCCATTACACTCGTCCGCAATAAGAAGGGGCAAATTGTAACTTACCCGATTGTTGATACGATTCAAAAGAATCATGTATGTGAGTTTGTAAGTGTGCCAGCTCTTATTGGGAATACAATTAAAGATAAAGTTATACAATATTCAAAAAAATTATTAGAGGCGATAGATTATATAGGTGTTATGAGTATTGAGTACTTTATAACTCAAGATGGCAAAGTTCTTTATAATGAGTGCTCACCTAGGCCCCATAATAGTGCACATTATACTATGGATGCATGTTATACCTCTCAATTTGAAAACCATATACGTTCATTAATAGGAGAGGATTTAGGCCTAACAGATTTAAAGTACCCATGTGCTTCAATGTTTAATTTATTAGGAACTCAAAAGGGACTTAATCGACTAGCAAGTATTACTCTTGCTAATAATGAGAGCTTTCTTTATGACTATGGTAAGCGAGAAGAAAGGCCTGGTCGAAAGATGGGACATATAAATCTGGTGGGACAAGATAAAACAAGTTTAATTAATTTTGCTAAACAATATAAAGAACAGCTTAAGAGCTTAGGATTTACAAAATGAAAGATATTGCAATTGTAATGGGCAGTGATAGTGATTATGAAATAATGCAAGCTGCAACCCACATACTTGAAGAGTTTGGTGTCAGTTTTCATAAACAAGTTCTTTCCGCTCACCGTACACCTGAGGATATGATTGAGTTTGGTAAGAATGCTAGAAATGATGGATTCAAAGTCATTATCGCTGGAGCTGGTGGGGCTGCCCATCTTCCAGGCATGTTAGCATCAGTGACAACTTTACCAGTTATTGGAGTACCAATAAAATTAAAAGCACTGGGTGGTTTGGATTCTTTAATGTCTATCGTTCAAATGCCTGGAGGAGTTCCGGTAGCTACTGTTGCAATTAATAATGCAAAGAATGCTGCAATACTCGCAGTTGAAATCTTATCACTTTTAAATAATGAACTTGCAGATAAACTTTTAAATTATAAAAATGAATTAAAAGAATTCTCGAGGGCCAAGCAGATCTAATCCTAAGCGGGATTGCTAGATGGAATATAGAAAAACTCTAGCTCATTTTCTTTAAAGTGCTCATAAAGATGTTTGGTTAAATCTTGAACTCCAAACTGCTCTGTTGCATTATGCCCACCTGCAAAGAAAACCACATCACCTTCACGTGCTTCGTGCCAATCATGTTCTGATATCTCACCAGTGATATAGGCATCAAGGCCTTCTTTTTGAGCAAGCACCCAATCGGAATTTGCTCCACCAGTGATAATACCAAAACTTTGAATTTCTTTTTCATCATCATAAGAGGCAGTAATAACTTGGTGATTTAAAATATCTTCGAGCATTGATGCAAAGTCATTGACCTTCATAGGGTTTTCAAGATTTGCCTTAATTCCGGTAGGGGATCCTTTGTGATCACCAAATGGTTTAAAATTTTTCATGCCTAAACGTCTAGCTAAGGCGGCGGCATTGCCATATTCAATATGTGCATCTAATGGTAAGTGATATCCTAATAAATTTATTTCATTTTGAATTAATGGTTTTACTCTTTTAGCAAAACTCTTAGTAATAGTTCTTACACCATGAAACTTCCAAAAAAGTCCATGGTGAACAATTAAACAATCTGCACCAATACGTTGTGCCTCATTGATAGAGTCTCTAGTAGCACTCACAGCGAAAGCGATTTTTTTTACTTCAGCTTTTCCTTCAATTTGTAATCCATTTGGGCAATAGTCTTGAAAGTTTCCAATATCGAGTAGTTGATTTAAGTACTTGGTTAATTCGTTTATTTTAATCATATCTAAATTCTTACACTTCTTTTGCACTCTGAAAATGGATTTAAAATAGATTTTAGCTTTTTTCTTGCTTATACTTATGACTATGAAAAAAAATATATACTTATTTATTACAATTATATCTTATTCAATCTTTTTTAGTCATTGCCTTGCACAAGTTGATGCACAGGCCACACGAGTTAAACTCAATGAAACTGTAGAGAGTGTTTCTGAGAGTAGTAGTGATCTTTCAAGTGAACAGAGTTTTGAGCAGATCAAAATGGAACGTCTTGTTCGTATTCGTAGTGAAATTGTTGAAACACAAAATCAAATCTACAGTATAAAAAGACAACTTAAATCTGAAACTGATTCAATTTCTAAATTAAAGCAAGAAAGTGACCTTGAAAAGTTAGAGCTTAAGCAAGACCAATTGCGCTTTCAATTTATTGAGACTGTATCAAATATCAATCTTGAAAAAAAGCCAGAGCAAAGTGTAAAGACAGATCTCTCGGAAGATATTAAGCAAATTATTGACCCGGTGATAACTGGCTTTAAGAAAATTTCTGAGCGTCCACGTGAGATTCAAAACCTAAAAGAAAAAATTGATTTTTATAAAGCTCGTATTAAGGATGCAAAAAAAGCCATCCAAGCTTTAAAGGCCTATTTAGAAAAGTTAGAAGATAAGAGCTTAAAAATTACCATCGAAAAATCTATTAAACTCTCAAAGGGAGTAAAAAAAGAATTTGAAATCCAATTAGAAGATGCTCAGTTTAATTTAATAAAACTTGAAAAAAATGAAGAAAGTATTGTAACGACTTTTGGTGGAGTTATTTTTGATTTCATCAAAACTAAAGGAAAGAATTTAATTCTTGCACTCTTAGTTTTTGGTCTCTTTTTTTGGGGATTAAGTTTAGGACAAGATAAGATTATCTCTTTAGTAATGTCTAAAATTAGACAAGAAGCTCAATACCCAGGACAAGTTCATTGGATGATTCGTCCTTTAAAAGTGGCTTACGGACTTTTTACTTTTATAACGGCATTCTTCTTTGGTGTAACTACATTATATGTTTTAAATGACTGGGTACTTGTAACCCTTATTTTATTTATGCTGGCAGCAATAATTTGGAGCTCAAAGCATTATATTCCACAATATTTTGAACAATTTAAGATTGTTCTCAATTTGGGAGCAGTTAGAGAAGGTGAAAGATTAGTTTATAATGATCTACCTTGGAAAATTAAAGCACTTGGTTATTATTGTCGTTTAGTTAACCCTGCTCTAAGTGGTGGTTTTATTCGAGTGAGTTCAAAAGAATTACTTAGTCTTCACTCTAGGCCTGTAGGTGACACTGAGCCTTGGTTTCCGACACGTAAAGATGATTGGGTTGAGCTTAATGATGGTACGTTTGGTAAGGTTGTGCTCCAAACCCCGGAGTTGGTAGAAATTAAGATGATCGGTGATGAACATAAATATCTACCAACTAAAGATTTTATTGGTATGAATCCAATTAATCTATCTCAGGGCTTTGCTATTGAGTTTGTCTTTGGGGTTGATTATTCCCATCAAAAGGTTATTTTTACAGAACTTATTCCAAATTTTATAAATATTATTAAACAAAGAATCGATGAAGATTTCAAAGAGAATAAAGCTTACTTCAAAGAACTTTCAATTGATTTTAAATCAGCAGGTGCGAGTTCACTTGATTTAAGATTTTTCTTAAAGTGTGATGGCCCTCTTGCTGCTCAAAAAAGACATTTGGCACGCAAGATTAATTCTTATTTTGTGGAAGTATGTAATACTCACGATTATATTATTCCGTTTAACCAATTGACAGTGCACATGCAAAAATAGATTTAGATAATTATGAATGATATAAAGAACTTTTTAGAAAATAATTTTGCCCTACAGTTAAATGAGTTCACACCAGATAGTGAAAGTGCATATTTAAAATACATTCATCAAGAGTTAACCAAGAGAATTATACATCTTATTCGAGTGGATTTAGATAAATTAACTCAAGCACTTTATCGAATTGATGTAAGTGATCGCCAAACAGATGCTGCTTTTAATCTTGGTGAAATTAATCAGATTGCTGATAAGCTTTCAGAATTAATTATAAAAAGACAGCTAAAGAAACTATCTTATGCTCGAGAATTTTATAAGGAGCAAGAATGACATTTCCTTTTAAAAGTAAAGATGACCCTAAGAGCTTACCTAAGCAAATCAGTGCTTATCTTTCACAATATGTGCAAAATAGATTAGATGATTTTGATCAGATCAAATCAAGTAAGTTTGATCTTTTATTTATCCGTGACTACTGTCATAAGGTCATAGGATCCGCACGTTCATATAATTTATTTCAATTAGAAGAGATCACCATAGAGCTGCAAGAGCTTGCTCGTAGAGAGGATAAAGAGCAAATTAAAACTCTCTTAGAGGACTATGGCCAATATTTGAATGAATTGGCAAAAAAGCACCTTGCATAGAGCTTAATCAATATATTTATACCTAGTTTTAGGTTACAAATTACTTCACAATTGTTAGTATGTACGCATTTACAAAGTGATAAATTAAGGCGGTTACATTGCAACGCGAAAATGTAGAAAATTCAAATAAAGAACAACAAGAAAGTATAGTTATTCGTTTCTCTGGAGATTCTGGGGATGGAATGCAATTAACAGGTACACAGTTTTCATCAACTAGTGCCCTCATGGGAAATGACATCTCAACTTTTCCAGATTTTCCAGCTGAGATTAGAGCTCCTCAAGGAACTATCGCAGGTATTAGTGGCTTTCAAGTAAACTTTGGTAGTACTGAGATTAATACTCCTGGTGATGAGCCTGATGTATTAGTGGCAATGAATCCTGCTGCTCTTAAAGCGAATCTTAAAGATCTTAGAAAAGGGATCACTGTTATTATTAATACTGACGCCTTTACTGCTCTAAACCTTGATAAAGCGGGGTATAGTGAAGACCCATTAGATGACGGCACTTTAAATGACTTTAATGTTATTAAGTGTCCCATTACAACTCAAACCAAGAAAGCTTTAGAAGATATTGAACTAGATATAAAGTCCAAAGAGCGTTGTAAGAACTTTTATGCGCTTGGGATAACTTATTATCTTTTTTCAAGAGACTTAACTCCAACCCTTAATTGGATTGAAGATAAGTTTTATGGAAAAATGAATTTGATTGAGGCCAATTCACTGGCTTTAAAAGCAGGTTTTAATTACGCTGACACTATAGAGGCAATCCACGCTAAAGTTGAAATCAAACCAGCTTCTATTGAGAAAGGCACATATCGACAAATTAATGGAAATACAGCAACGGCTTGGGGGTTTATCTATGCTAGTGAGAATGCAGATACTAATTTATTTCTTGGAAGCTATCCTATTACGCCTGCGTCGGATGTCTTACATGAATTATCAAAACATAAAGATCTCGGGGTTATCACTTTTCAAGCAGAAGATGAGATTGCCGCAATTTGTTCAGCTATAGGTGCTAGTTTTGGTGGGAACTTAGGAATTACCACTTCAAGTGGTCCTGGTATTGCCTTAAAGGGCGAGGCACTTGGACTAGCAATTGTCTACGAACTTCCACTTGTGGTGGTTGATATTCAGCGTGGTGGACCAAGTACAGGTCTTCCAACTAAAACTGAACAAAGTGATTTAAACCTTGCAATGTATGGAAGAAATGGGGAGAGTCCTGCAATCGTTCTTGCAGCTAAAACACCTAGTGATTGTTTTCACATGGCCTATATGGCAGCTAAATTATCAATGGAACATATGACGCCAGTTATTCTTTTAACAGATGGCTATCTTGCTAATGGAAGTGAGCCTTGGTTAATTCCAGATATTGAAAAATTTCCAAAAATTAATCCTCCAAGGGTTAAGAGTGAAGATTATGCAGAGGAAAAATTTCTGGCCTATAAAAGAGATGAGAAATTAGTTAGAAAGTGGGCTCATCCTGGTATGGAGAACTTAACTCATAGAATCGGTGGTCTTGAAAAGCAAGTCGATACTGGAAATGTTAGTTATGACCCAGCCAATCATCAAGAGATGGTACGCTTACGTGCAGAAAAAGTTGCCAAGGTTGCAGACTTTATTCCTGAGCAAAGTCTAGAAGGGGATAAAGATGGTGATGTTCTTATCGTTTCATGGGGAGGCACATATGGTGCTACTCACCAAGCAGTCCATAAGCTTAGAGCACAGGGTAAGAAAGTTGGCTTAATGCATATGCAGTACTTAAATCCTATGCCTAAGAATACAGAAAGTATTTTAAAGAGCTATAAGAAGATAATTGTTTGCGAGTTAAACTGTGGGCAATTAAAGAATCTATTAAATAGCACATATAATGTAGGTGCCATTGCTTATAATAAGGTGCAAGGTCAACCATTTAAAATTAGAGAATTAGTACAAATGGTTGAAAAAGAATTAGAGAATAAATAAGAAGAGAAAACTATGAGTGAAACATATAAGAAAAAAGACTTTGTAAGTGATCAAGAAGTGAAATGGTGTCCAGGTTGTGGTGACTATGCCATTTTAGCGGCTACACAAATGGCCATGGCCCAATTAGGAATTGCACCTCATAAGACAGCAGTGATCTCTGGTATTGGTTGTTCATCACGTTTTCCTTATTATATGAATACCTATGGTATGCACACTATTCATGGTCGTGCTCCAGGCTTTGTAACGGGATTGAAATTAACTAATCCAGAACTAAGTGTATGGATGATTACAGGTGATGGTGATGGGCTAAGTATTGGTGGAAATCATCTGGCACATATCATTAGAAGAAATATAGATGTTAATATTATTTTATTTAATAATGAAATCTACGGTCTAACTAAAGGGCAGTACTCGCCAACTTCTCAAGTAGGACTTAAAACAAAATCCACCCCTTTTGGCTCTTTAGATCGTGCATTTAGTCCTATGAGCTTTGCTATGGGGGCAGGAGCAACTTTCTTTGCACGTACGATGGACACAGATCCTAAGCACATGATTGAAGTAATGAAGGCAGCTCATGAGCATAAAGGAACAAGTGTTATTGAAGTTTTCCAAAACTGTGTCATTTTCAATGATAAAGTTCATGATAAATATACTAATCGTAAAACTCGTGATGATCATACAGTTAGAGTAGAGCACGGCAAGCCGCTTATCTTTGGGAAAGAAAAAGACCAAGCTCTAAGATTGGCAGGACTGAGTTTGGAAACAATGACTCTTGAGGAAAATAATGAAACTCTTAAAGATGAGATTCATATTCACGATGAAACAGATAAGACACTAGCTTTTCTCTACTCACAAATGAATGAAATTATACCGATGGGTGTTCTTTTAAAAACAGAAACAGATAAGACTTATGACCAAGCGGTACATGAGCAAATTGCCCATGTTAAAAGCACATCACAAAAGAAATCTTTTAAAGATCTACTTTATTCTGGAGATACCTGGGAAGTAAAGTAAGTTAATTAGAAGCAACTCCAGACCCAATGGCACTGGCAGGTGTCTTTTTAGGATAATTTGGTGCTCTTATATATTCCGGTGCTGGAGCCACATAGGCGGTGTGCTCAGCACATGTACTCTTTAGAGTTTCAAATTCATTATCACTAAGTTCACTCCCTTTAACGAATCCATAGTATTGATGATGAGTCAGCTTTTTAGGCCAATATATGTTTGAGTATTTACCACCTGGCTTTAAATCAATTTTTAGATCTAAGAAGTTATCTCTCTGTTTAGTTTGATAAGTATGTGAATTTAAAATTTCTGAAATCCACTGTTTATGATCATCTGTTGTAAAAAACTTTTGCCAATACTCCTTACCATTAAGTTCAAAGCGCTCATTTAGCTTTGTGATTCTTTCAAATTGCTGGCACATAGATTCATTAATTGTATTACAATTGAGGACCACTTGCGGGTACTCCTTATTTACATCATCACTTGCCATAAATCGTTTATACTTAGGGTCTATTTTTCTTTTTTCTACATGACCTTCGCAAATGGTACGATCTTTTAGTTCATAACCATCAAAGTTTACAATACTTGCAATTACCTTTTTCTTTCCACTCTTATCTATGCCATCACGAATGATTTCTTCTATTCTAACAACTTTTTTAGAAGCACTTCGATAGATCTTGGTTGTAAACCAATAATTTGCATCTGGGTATTTCCCTTCATAAACCTCAAGCTTTCCATTTCCATTCCAATCACTAATATAATCCACTGGAGCTAAGTCTTTTAAAACCTTTGATTCCGGGTGCACCATTGTCTCTTTATGAGTAAGCCTAAGAATATCTATCTGATTTAATAAAACAGAAGTGATGTCATTTGTTTCAACTTTCTTAGGAGCAGATAATAAGTGCTGCAAAGGAGCTGAGTTGGTTTGGGCAAATAGGAAAGAAGAGTAGAGAATAATTATTAGTGTTTTCATTACTCTATTATAAAAGCTCTTAATGAAGAAATTTGTAGAGTTTTGGTAATGGGCATATTTTTAATAACTTAGAGTATTTGAGGTACCCATTTAAGCAAAAAAAAAGGCAACATTCGTTGCCTTTTTGTATTTTATAGCTCCAATCCAGAGCTTAAACAAAATATGTGTCATTGATTCTTTTAGAGGGGGAACCAATGAGCAGTGTGTGTTGGTGTCTTCAAAAAGACTCACACAACTTATAATTCAAAAGCTTTTTTGTCTTATATAAATAGTAAATAGAACTATCGAATTTTTATATAGGACAAAGCTATTTCTAAAAAAATTTATTTAGTTTATTAAGAAATCTTAAGTATAGAGCGAATCTTTGAACCTAACTAATTTATAAAAAATTGTAAAATTTGATTTTTGGGTCATTATGGCCCTGCTGGTGTCATAATAACAAACAAAAACTTACTGATATCAGTAACTTACAGCTTGAATGTAAGAATTTTAATTGTAATTTCAAATAGTTAATTAGAAATAATTATGTTTTCTTACATCTTAACGCACTGTGTAAAAAGGTAATACGTTATTTCACACCCTTTTGTAGTATGTTATTTTGTCTAAAGTTTGATGAATATCATATGTGAATTTGCTGGAAGTAATTTCTGAAACCAGCACTAATAGGAGACCAAGAAATGAAAAAGTACTTATTACCACTTTTGATGGCCGGGGCTGCTTTTGCACAGAGCACAACTAGCGTATCAACTTCAGAGACAACTCTGAAAGAGTCCATCATGGACAAACTTAAGAAGAACACTTCAATGAGTTACTTCTCACAAATGGCAGGACCTGGATTAAAAACACCTTTAGACACAAATTCTCTTGATGGTGAAAATAACCCAGAAGTTGGTAGTCCAATTTCAATTTGGAACCAAGTAAGTCTTAGATACCAAATGACTAAAGATGTACGCTTTGTAATCAATGGTCGTTTTGAGCAGTACTTAGGTAGAAGATTAGATGGTGATGGGAAAGCAATTCAAAACACTGAAGGTTTAAACCCAGTAACAGGTTTTGCTATTAGACACAAGTTTACAGATAAGTTTTCTTACTCAGGTGGTTTAAATACAATTTTAGCTAATGTTGAAAAAGATACACAAGAAGAAGGTTTAGTTGCAAACCCAGGTGGTTTCCAAACTTTTATGTATAAAGTAAACGATAAATTAACAGTTGGTTCATGGGTTTCAGCTCGTGCCCACTTCTATGATAATGCAGAAAGAAACTCTGAGCAAAAGAGATGGGATCTTTGGATTGCACCATTTGCTGAGTATTCAATTGCAGATAATACATACCTTAGAGGGTGGATTGGTCAAGATTATGATCATGATACTGAAGGATCATTCTTTGCTTCAACAAATAGAGGTAATGATGCTGGTTTAGGCGTTGATTTTGGAATTAATAAACACTTTGGTGTTTATCCATATATTGAAATGTCATGGGCAGATAGAACAGCTGCTGATGATGTAACAATTTCTACTGATAGTGCAACTATTGGAGCTTGGTTCTACGGATCAATCTTCTAATAAATGGTAATAAGTAAGTGCAAAGAAAGCCTCACAGATGTGGGGCTTTTTTTGTTTTAAAATGGAAGAGTATTTTTAATTATTTTTAGTGATGGTTTTCGATATAATCACTATTCTTATAAAAGCTCACACCCTCGTTTTTCTCCATGCATAGTTTTAAATCCCAATCAGACTTAACTCCATAACATAGTCGATCCTTACCATCCACGAGGATATTAGTAGAATAATTTCGCTTAAAAGCATCTTCGATTTTTTTATCTTTGAACCTAAGCCAACGAACACCACTAAAGGGTGTGCCTTCATAATCGGCCTTAACATTGTATTCATCTTCTAGGCGAAATTTAACAACTTCAAATTGAAGAGCACCAACAGCTCCTAGCATCTTTTCACCAGTGGCCTCTCTAAAAAATATTTGAGTCGCGCCTTCTTCACTTAATTGTTTAAGTCCTTTATCAAGGTGCTTTGCCTTTAGTGGGTCTTTAAGAGCGACTTTTTTAAAGAGTTCAGGTGCAAAAGAGGGGATACCTGTGTATTGAATTTTTTGTCCCTCTGTAAATGTATCTCCAATTTGGAATTTACCAGTATCATGGATACCGATAATATCTCCTGGATAGGCCTCTTCAACCAATTCTCGATCACGAGCTTGAAAGATTTGTGGACTGGCAATCTTAATCTCTTTTTCTGTTCTTGTATGAAAGATCTTAGTATTTCTTTTAAATACTCCAGAGCATACCCGCATAAATGCAATTCGATCACGGTGCTTTTTATCCATATTGGCTTGAATTTTAAAAATAAAGCCTGAAAATTTCTTTTCTTTTGGATCAACTATTTCCTCTGCCGAGTCAAGCTCATAAGGTGCTAGTTTTACTTTTCTCGCTCTTGGTGCAGGTGCATGATTAGTAATCATATCGAGCACTTCTTTAACACCAAAATTATAAAGGGCAGAACCAAAAAATACTGGTGTTTGGATACCTTCAAGATACATCTCTTCACTAAATGGCTCGATTAATTCTTCTACCATTTGTAGATCTTCTTTTAATTTTTCAATAATGGCAGGTCCTGCAAATTTAGCTAGTTTTTCATCATCAAGATTACTGGCATCGATTATCATAGGTTCCATTGGATTCTTAGAATCTTTAAAAGAGCGTACCTCTTTTGTTCTAAAGTCATAAACACCCTTAAAATCAACTCCGTCTCCAAGAGGCCATGTCATGGGAACACATTGAATACTTAGTTTCTTTTCAATATTATCAATTAATTCAAATGGGTCTAATGAGTCACGGTCAAATTTATTTATAAAAGTAATAACTGGCGTATCACGTAATCGACAAACATCCATTAACTTCTCAGTTTGTCCCTCGACACCTTTTGCACCATCAATCATCATAAGTACTGATTCAACTGCAGTAAGTGTTCGATAGGTATCTTCAGAAAAATCCTTATGTCCTGGAGTATCTAAGAGGTGAACTGCTCGCTTATTATATTCAAAACTCATAACTGAAGAAGTAATAGAGATCCCACGATCTTGTTCCATTTGCATCCAGTCTGATTTGGCATAATCTCCAGACTTTGATTTAACCATCCCTTCTTGAGAGCGAACAACACCTCCAAACCAAAGAAGCTTCTCTGTTACAGTAGTCTTACCCGCATCCGGGTGAGAAATAATAGCAAATGTGCAGCGCGGCAGTCGTTCCATAAAATCAATACCTTAAAAATAGTTAAAAATTATAATTTTTGTTTTACCAAATAAAACACGTTTTGACTGCAAGAAATAGAAGTTTGTGAGAGCTAAGACTTTATAAAAAAGAGTGCTAAAAAACCTATAAAAGCTGGAAGAGCTTGAATCATTGCTGCTATTTTACTCTCAGGAGAAGAGACTAATAAAACAATACCTGCACCAGTGATAATGAGTAAAATAATTTGTGCGATAGCTTTACCAATAAGTAGGTTTCCACTTTGGATAAGGTAGAGTGAGTAAATTAGTGCAAGGGCCAAAAAAAGATTATAAAACCCTTGGTTTAATGCCCAAATCTTAACGGGGGCAGCACTTTCTTGAGAGAGGCGAAACTCCCTTAAGACTTCAGGTTTCATGAAATCAATAGATTCTAATTTAAAAAAGAAACAATGAAGTAGGGCAGTAATTGCAATAAAAATCTTGGCCAATAAAAGCATAAAAGTCCTTCTATCTTAAGCATATGGTATTTATGTTTAGATAGAAAGACTTTTATTTATTTCATTTAATTATAATACAAGTGCATATTGTTTATAGCTGTACTCTTTATTTCAAATAGATCGTCATTCATTTGTGAGATAGAATATTCTAGGTTTTCAATAACAATTCCCTTGTATGAATTTTCTGTATGTCTTAGCTGAATTAATAACTCACTTGAATCAAAATAATGAGTTTCAAAACGAGCTAGTTTTTTTTGTAATTCATTTAGTTCATCCTCTTCTGTCGCATAATGAATTTGAACTTTAAATTTTTCCACTTCATCATGAATATCCTTAATAATTTTGGCATAGGCCAAGTATTCACTTTGATGAACTTCTTTGAATGTATTTGATATTGATTTTTCCATAAATAATATCCCTAATAAGAAAATGATTAGTAATGCATTTTTAGAAACAAGAAATTGCATCTAATTTCTCCTGAAACTTCTCCTCTGGGTGAAAGCGAGTTTTTAAACAAATTGGCTTCACAAAGAGGTTTTTGGCATCTTCTTCAAATCTATTTTCACAAGTAAGTGCGATGTGATCATAAATACCTGCTTCAGGATAGTGTAGATCTAGCGCCTTAATGTATTTAGGAGTAAAGATATGATAATCACTAATGATAAGATCATAATACTTTGGATTAAATCTTAATTCCCCAGTAATTTTTTTAAAGGCCTGATCTGGATAAAACTCAATATCGATCATTGTATTTATATTAATCGAATAGAGGAGAGTTTTAACTTTGTTAATATAATCTAGATTATTATGAACAATTAAAGCTCGATTAATCGATTTAAAATTACTCATGATAAGACTCCTTTTATGTCATTAATTAATTTTAATGAACTGGATTTTGCACATTTATTTCTTTCATTCTTTTTATATTTAATTCCATTATGGAAAAAATTGATTTTAATATTAAAATGACCATTATGGTCTTGAGAGATAAAAATCTCTGGTCTTGGAATCCCAATCATATATAATTGGGCAAATAAAAAGTTCTTTGTTTCAAGAATAATTTTAGTGTTTTGATTTTGCATAATCGAGTCCTGACCAATATTGAATAAAATTAATATTGTTATATAGGTTTAAAAGTGACTTATCGATCTGTTCACTTTCAACTTCTCTCCAATTAATATATTGCTTATTCGACTGCTCTAAAATACTTTCTAGGTGCATAAGATCTTTATGAGACTCTTCAAAAGATTCATTCACTTCCTTAGAAGTTAGGTGTTTACTGTAAATTTCTGACTCTAGGCTCATAAGTTTTCTCGCTAAACTTTTGTATTCAATCATTAAGTCTGTCTTTGATATATCTTGGGTTCCAAATAATACTTCATCTGAAATCATATATTTCTCCTTGGTATTGGCTAGTTGAGGGCAGGTGATACGAGTTCATGAAATAAGTTGAACTCGATAGGTTTAGGTATAATATCTACGTTAACGTTATTACTCTTATTTTCTTTTAAAAATATCTTCGAAAGAGATAATGCAGACACTAAGAGGCATTTTGTGTCAGGAGAAATAAACTTGCAGTGATTAACAACTCGCAAACCAGATGTATTATTTAAGAGCACAATATCAGAAATAATAAGATCATAGTTTTTTTCTCTTGGATTATTTATCGTTTTATCAAAACGATAAATCCCATGGTGTTCATCAAGTTCTCGATCAATTTCTATATTTTCATTAATCTCTAATAATAATTCTTCTATAATAGAAAATTGAAAATCATCATCTTCTAAGACTAAAACTTTCTTATAATCTTTACTAAAGAACTCTCTAATCTCTTCGTTACTTATTAAATTAGAATAGTTTTCAAACTGCTCACTTGTATAAGCATTAAAAAAACCATTAGTATGCTCTTGTAAATGTGTTGCTTGTCCAAATTGCATATAAGCCTCCTTGCTTACAGGTATAATAGTTGCATCTTGTGTGCCATTCATTTGTGGTCGTAATTTCAACGGCTTGAACTGTTTTGTCTCGACTTTGTGTCCTAAGTTGCCCCATTCTATGAGACAAAAAAGGACACAAAATCAAGTTGAGAAAACTATTTAGCTCCCTATAAACTTTCATAGTTTGCCTCAATATCCCCAAGCTTTTTTGAAAGATTTGCAATACTCTTTTCCGTGAATAATTGCCCTTCAATTCTATTGCTCTTAGCAATGGCCTCGAATTTTTCAATTTGCTTGATTATGGTGCTTACAATGTATTGTCTTTGAGAACTAATAGGTTTTACTTCCGTAAGAATTCTATTCATACTCATTTTATAGCTATCAATTTGTACTTGCATTCTCTTATACTCTTGCTCGTAGACATCTTTTTTTGTAACTGGAATAGTTGAGTGATAGTCCGCGTAGCCTGTTTGGATAAGAGAAACTAATAAGAATAATGTTAATCCTAATAAAATATAAGATAAGAAATTTGCACTGGGGTTTTGCATACGATTAAGCATATAGATACTCCTTTATACTAAAATAGGCTCAAGTTTTTGATAAAGTGCTCTTAAGCTGATTGGCTTATTCAAAAACTCATCTTGAGCTTTTTTAAAAGCATACCGATTTTCATATTTTTCTTTTTTATTTGAAGAAATTAGTATTGTTTGAATATTGGGGTATTTCTTTTTGCAAAATTGAATGACTTCAAATCCTGATAAATAAGAGTTGAGTTCAATATCACAAATAACAACATCATAAAGATTCCCTTTCGTATTTCGCTCTTTTATATTTTTAATGGCAACCTCAGGATTACCAGTTGTGTCTATTTGAATATTTTGGTCAATCTCATTAATTGCTGTTTTAAGAATTTCTATTTGATATGGATCGTCATCTAAAATTAAGATGGTTTTAGAATAAATTCTTTTTAATAATTTAATGATTTCTTTATCTTCCATTTTAAATTTTCCACTCATTGATAACTCCCTTTAATTTTTCACCCAAATTGTGAATTTTTCCTTTTGCACAAGTTTAGAGAAGCAGGATTGGTGCCAAAAGATATGAACCCTTATTCCAAAGAGTTAGCATTTATCTAATTGTGCTGTGACCATATTTGGGACATAATTATGGGACAATTTGGGACATGATAAGAAGGACTGTCTTATGATTTTAATACTAGATGATGATCAGAATATTATAACTTCACTTGAAGTCATGTTTGATGAGCTAGGTGAAAAGTACATATCCTTTCTTTCATCTGAAAAAGCATTAGAGTATTTTATTCAAAAGAAAGGTAAGGGAATCGACTTAATAATTTGTGATTATATGCTTCCCAATATGGATGGAATTACTTTTTTAAATCAACTAGAACTCTCTAAATATAATATTCCAAGTATTATGATTACTGCTCATGATAAGAATGATGTTGCAATTAGTGCTCTTGAAGCAGGTGTTTATGATTATATTACTAAGCCCATAAACTTTAAAGAATTAGCCATTCTATGTAAGAGGGCCATGCGCCAAAAAGAAATTAAAGAAGAAAATACCAAATTAAATAAGAAAATAAATGAATTAGTAAATCCTAAGGTGAATTTAATTGGTAAGACCAAATCCATGCAGGCCATTAAGGAGACTATTAATAAAGTAGCTAAAACCAATGCGAATGTGCTTATTACAGGTGAGACTGGAACCGGTAAAGAAGTCATCGCAAAGCTTATTCATGCTAAAAGTAATAGAAGTGAAGCACCACTAATCAGTGTTAATTGTGCTGCTATTCCAGAGCATTTATTAGAGTCTGAGTTATTTGGACATAAAAAAGGTGCTTTTACAGGTGCAGACTCTGATAAACTAGGCCTATTTGAAGAAGCCAATAATGGCATAATGTTCTTAGATGAAATTGGTGATATGCCATTACAATTACAGGCGAAACTATTACGAGTGCTGCAAGAAGGAAAAATCAGAAAAGTAGGAGAGAATAAGGAAGTTAGTGTTGATGTAAGAGTCATTGCAGCAACTCATAATAATCTTTTTGAAAAAATTGAAAAAAAGGAATTCAGAGAAGACTTATTTTATCGATTAAATATTATTAATATTATGATTCCTCCTCTTAAAGAAAGGTATGATGATATTCCACTTTTGGTTGATTTCTTTTTAAAGAAATACTGTTCAAAACAAAAACTAACTCAAAACGCATTAAAAAAACTGCTTACATATAAGTGGCCTGGAAATGTTAGAGAGCTAGAAAATATAATTGAAAGAGCATGTATTATGACAAAGGAAAACGTGATCGATGAAAGTGATATTATCTTCAATACACAGTATTCGACTGATATTCAAGCAAGTGGCACGGATTTGATGACCCTTAAAGAAAATGAGAAAAAATATATTGCAAAAGTTCTAGAGCATACTGAATTTGTAAAAGATAAGGCAGCACAAATTTTAGATATTAATCGTAAAACGTTATATCGTAAAATTAAGGAGTATGATCTTGAATAAGTACATAGTCTTACAACTTACTTTATTTTTGATGAATACCTCCATATGGGCAAGTCAGAAGTATGATGTTCAATTTAGTTTAGCAATACCTGGACAAGATATTATCAAACCTAAATGGGATTACTTTCTTCAAGTTGAAGAAAATAATAATAATGTGGACATCTTTTTCTATGTTAGTCTTCCTTCAAATTATAAAGTTTCTAAAAATACACAAAAAGGAAAATATAATCATAAGTTTAAATTAACAAAATCAATTACAAACTTTGAGGTTCAAATTGATTTAAAAGATAATAAGGTAATTAAAGCTATATTAGAATTAAAGTTAATTCCAAAAAATACATATGCCTTTATCACTAAGTCATGTGAGAATTATCTTTCAAAAATAAATACATCTAAAGCTCTAGAGAATGAATGGACCTATTATCAATGTATAAGAAATAGTAATTCCGTTAAATTATATACATATAATCTTTTTTCTAAAGAGAGATTAAATAGTCAGGTCATAGCAAAAGTTGAAAGAAAAACCATTTTTAAAAGTAAGAATAGTAAAATAATTACTAATGATCAGAAAGTGTTTAGACTATTTAATATTGGCTATGGCCTGATGAGAAGTAGCACCGAAAGTGATTTAAATGCAATTATTCTTAGTGGGTGGTATAAAAAAGATTATAAATACTTAAGTGCTGAATCACTATTAATATTTGAGCAATCTACCAAAAATAACTTTAGTGCTTTTAAACAAAATTATATTGATGAGTATCGAATATCTCAATGGCATGGGATTGGTTTAACTCCATATCTGCAAGCAAACATTAATAGGTTTAATATAAAAAATTATGAAAATACATTCTTTTCTTTTAATACTGGGTTCCGAATAGGAACAAATAATTGGGCACTAAATTTAGTTCCCCTTTACGTTACAGAGCATCTTGATATAGACACTTTTCATCTTGATATTACAAGACGTTTTGAAAATAAGTTCTTAACTGCTTATCATGAACAATATGCAATTAAAGATGAACGTGTAAATTACATTCATCGTATGGGAATAAGTTTTGGGATTAGCTACTAAGGTTAGAAATTCAATAAATAAATTCTACCAGCTCTTTTTAAAGGGTGATTTTAAAGTTCGTTATATTATAGCTCTTTCAATTATTGCATTATTGACGATCTTTCAGCAAATGCTTGTGCAAATAAGCCTTGAATCACAAGTCGAAAGCTTTCATTATCTAGAACAATCTCGTGGTCAGATCGATCGCATGAATAAGCTAAAGTTGAAAATTCTAGAAACCCAGACCCTGACCAATATTAAAGAGTCTAAATTAAAAATAAAACAAGCAATTGCCAATTTAAACCAATTAATTGCGGACAATAAAGAGTATGAGCATAATTCATTATTTGTTATCTCAATCGGAAAAGCTGAGAAACAATATCATCGACTACTTGCTCTCTTGCAAAGAGATTTAAACTCAGCTCTAGAAAGTTTAGAGGACGATAAGGACTCACAAGAGGTAACGGCAAATGTCTTTGTTCTAACTGAAATAATTACAAAGTATATTAAGATTTTTGGAGATGAATTAGATGCTTATTCAATTGAATTAAGTAATCGCTTAGATCAATTAAGATTAATTGAGCTTTTTATATCATTTTTTATTATATTAGTGCTCTTTTTTGAGGCCTTATTTATTTTTGCTCCAGCTCTCAACCGCCTTAAGGGTGCTCAGCAAGCTAGGTCAATGTTCTTTAGTAAGGTTGGACATGAAATAAGAAACCCAATGAATTCTATAATAGGAATGATTGATCTTATTGAAAAGAATATAACTAATGAAAATACCTTGAAGTATCTGGAAAGAATGCGCATTTCATCAAACGGCTTACTTTCCTTTCTTAATAATATTATTGAGTATGCAAGTGTAGAAAATCAAAAAATTTCCTTAGAGTATTCAAATATAGATATAAAAAATCTTATTATAGAGATTACATCTTTATTCTATCAAGAAAAGGATGAATTAAAGTTTTATATTTATATTGCTGATGATATGCCAAGAGTTATTCAATCAGATTATATAAAACTTAAGTATATTATTATTAATCTCTTAAGTAATGCCTTTAAATTTACTGAGAAAGGAACTATTAAGCTTCTCATGGAATATTCAGATAAAACACTCATTATAAAAGTGATTGATACCGGTATTGGTATCAGTGATGAACGTTTAAAAGACATTTTTGATGAATTTACTCAAGAAGAAAGTTCTACTAAAAGAGTCTATGGTGGTACAGGTCTGGGACTTACAATTATCAAAGAGTATGTGGATCTTATGTCAGGTAGAGTCTTAGTTACCTCAAAAAAAGGTTTTGGAAGTGAATTCAAGGTAAGCATACCTATGGACTTTGTCAGTGATAAATCATTGAAAACAAAAATATATGATGGTCTCGTTTATGTGTATCAAGATCAAGACCTTGCTGATTGGGCTCGTTTTTATTTTAAAAAGAATGTAATTTGTTTCAATGTTTTTGATGAAAAGATTAAAGAATCAACTGAAAATTCAATTATTCTAAGTAATGACTATACACCATTTAAATTGAGTTCAGATCATCGAGTTGTTATTAATAAGTCTTCTACTAAGAATATAGAAAACACAACTCATACGTTTATTTACCCATTATTACCTTGGGATTTAAGTCTAAAAACAAATAAGATTAAAGTTCCTCAAAGCCATAAACTAGATACAGAGCTAAATGTTTTAATCTGTGATGATATGCCGGATAATCGTGATATTTTATGTGAACATTTAAAAGAATTCTTTCAAAATGTAAGTACTGTCTCAAGTGGAAAGGAATGTTTAGAGTATGTGCAAAAATATCCAGTCGATATTTTATTTTTAGATATAAATATGCCAGATATGAGTGGTTTTGATGTTATTAAAGTTTTAAATAAGAAATTTCCAAAGCTTAAAACCATAGCATTTACTGCTTATAATAGTCATAATGAATTAAAAGCAATGCAAAAAGCTGGCTTTAATTCTGTTTTAAATAAGCCAATTAATAGAGCAAAACTTATTGATGTGATTTATCAGCATATAGATCCTTTAAAAGACAATATATCCGATGACTTTGAAAAAAGAGTTAGATTAAAGCTATTAGAAAAAAGAAATGACTTTTTAAAATCAATACTTATGCGCTTAGAAAATATTATTAATTCAAACTATGATAACTTGGACGAGTTTAGAAATGATGTAAAAAAATTAGGACATAATTTGAAGGGTACAGGTAGCTCTTATGGTGCAGATGAGCTAAGTGAAAAAGGTGCTTTTATTGAATTATCTTCACAGGATGTTTCAAAAGAGGAAATGCTCAAAGTTTTAGAAAAATTATACAAAGAGATAGAATCCTTGCTAGATGGTACCTCAGAATAAAACTGAGTATTTAAGTAGTATGAAGATTTCCAATGAATCTAAAAATACTATGTATTTTCAGCTGTTTATCTTGGTTAAATATTAAAAAAACTTTTAAAAAATATTAAATCTAAGCATTGTTAACGTCGATAATGTTTCTATGAAAAAGGCTCAACTTCCATTTAACGAAGAAGAAAGATTAGGTGCACTAAATGCACTTAGAGTACTTGATACTAAGGCCGAAAAAGAATTTGATAATATTACCAAATTAGCAGCACAATTATCCGGTTGTCCTATCTCATTAATCTCTTTAATTGATGGAGAGAGACAATGGTTTAAATCTAAATATGGCCTAAAAGCGAGTGAAACTCCTAGAGATATATCTTATTGTGGTCATGCTATTCATCAAGAAGGTGCCTTTATTATTGAAGATGCCACTAAGGATGAACGTTTCTTTGATAATCCTCTTTGTACAGGAAGTCCTAATGTTGTTTTTTATGCAGGTATTCCTTTAAAAACAAGTGATGGATTTAGTATTGGAACCCTTTGTGTGATTGATCATTCTCCAAAAAAATTAAGTAAAGATCAAATTGAAAATTTAAATATATTAGCTGAACAAGTAGTCGCTTTAATTGAACTAAGATTACAAAAGTTTCAATTTGAGGAAGTAGCTAATGCTGGTAATATTGGTCATTGGTACTTTGATTTAAAATCACAATTAATTGTATGGTCAGATAAAATGTATGAAGTTTTTCATATGAAAAAGGGTGTTGATAACCCTAGTTATGAAGCTTTAATGCAATCTATTCATCCAGATGATATAGATAAAATTCAAAAAAGTATCGATATCGCTATCAGTGAAGGTACTCCTTATGTTGATCAGTATCGTATCAAGAATGAAGCAGGACAATGGGTCTGGCTAGAGGGGCGAGGGGAAGCAGTCTATGATAATAAAGGTAATGTCACAGGCTTAAATGGTGTGTGCCAAGATATTGATGAAAGAATGCAGAAATCTCAAAAACTAGCAATTGCAGAGCAAGAACTAAGAGAAAGTAATACATATTTAAAGCTTGCATTAGATGGTGCAGGGCTTGGAATATGGGATTGGTATTTAGCTGATAACTCCGTGAAGTTTGATCAAAACTGGGCGAGTATGCTTGGTCTAGATATTACACAAATTGAAATGAGTTTAGATACATGGGAATCAAGAGTGCATCCTGATGATCTTGAAAAATGTTATGCCGATATAAAAGCATATATGGAAGGCAAAACAAGTTTTTATGAAAATGTACACCGTATGAAGCATGCAAATGGTGAGTGGGTTTATATTTTAGATCGAGGTCGTTTTTCAGAGTGGGATAATGAAGGAAATCCTATTCGTTTTACGGGAACTCACTTAGATATTACAAGAGAAAAAAGACAAGAAGAAAAATTAAAAACAGCTCATAGAGAAAGTACTGCCTTAAATAATTTATTAAGCTTAGACCGCTCACTGGATATGGATCTTAATCAAAAATTATCTAAAGGCCTAAATCATATCTTAAATATACCTTGGCTAAAGATCGAGAAAAAAGGTGGTGTTTTTTTAACTGACCTTGATGGTAATCTTGCCCTTGAAGTCTCAAGTAATCTTGGTGAGAAAATTGAAAAACTTTGCTCAAAGGTTGAATGTGGTAAATGCTTATGTGGAAGAGCCATGCAAGAAAAGAAACTCATTCATGCTAGCTGTGTGGATCATAGGCATGAGGTTACTTTTCCTGGAATTTCAGCTCATGGGCATTATAATGTACCAATTATAGGTCGTGGCGAAAAAGTTCTAGGTGTTATTGTTTTCTACCTACCGCATGGCCATGCATATAATGAACTTGAAGCTGATTTTTTAAGCTCTTGTGCTGATGTTTTTGCACAAATTATTCAATCTCATAATTTTGAAGAAAGTTTAATTGCAAAAAGAGATGAAGCGTTACAGGGGCAAATTGCTAAATCAGAATTTCTGGCCAATATGTCCCATGAAATTAGAACTCCAATGAATGGTATGTTAGGCATGATTGATATGCTCTATGATACTAGTTTAACTGAAGAGCAGAAAGACTTTCTTTCTACTGCTAAAACAAGTGGAGATCATTTATTAAATATTATTAATGATATTCTAGATATTTCTAAAATTGAATCAGGAAAGCTTAAGCTTGAGTCTATTGAATTTAATTTGCATGAAATGTTTAGAAGTGTAATTGCCTCTAATGCATTTACTGCTAAGAAAAAGAATAATACAATAAAATTCACCAACCAAAACGATGATGACATTTTTGTGATTGGTGATATTGTTCGTATCAGACAGATTATTGATAATTATCTAACTAATGCTTTAAAATTCTCTGAAAATGATACGATTGAAGTTGGGTATGAATTTCAATCCTATTCTCCAACAAAATTTGATTTAAGAATTTTTGTTAAAGATCATGGTATAGGGATATCTGAATCAAATCTTAAAAAATTATTTAATTCATTTTCACAAGCTGATTCTTCAATAACAAGAAAGTATGGTGGAACTGGTCTCGGTCTATCAATCTGTAAAAAGCTTATTGATATGATGGGTGGTGAAGTTTTTGTTGAGAGTGAAAAGGGTAAGGGCTCTACTTTTGGAATGTCACTTGTATTAAGTCGTGGACTAAATCTGATTAAATATTGTTATAAAGCGAAAATTAGAAATGAAGAAGTCGATCAAAATCTTAAAATACTTGTGGTGGAAGATAATCAAGTAAATCAAAAATTAATTACTGTTATGTTAAAGCGTGAAGGTCTCGATTGTGAAGTCGCTAATAATGGTGAAGAAGCTCTAGATATTATTCAATTACATAATAATTCATATGATTTGATTTTTATGGATATTCAAATGCCTATAATGGATGGTGTCACGGCGACTAAGTTAATAAAAGAAAAGTATCAAGCTAAGTCTCCAATAATTGTGGCACAAACTGCAAATGCATTTAGTGAAGATCGTCAAAAGTATATCGCTGCAGGTATGGATGATTTCATAGCTAAGCCAATTAAAAAACAAGAATTAAAAAATATCTTATTAAAGTATAGCTTTATCCGAAATAAAGCCGCCTAATTAATCTTTGATTTTTACATCTAATCTTTGGCAAAAAATAAAAAGAATTATATTTGTGAGTGCAACTGCGTATAGAATTCCGTTCTCGTAGTAGAGCTCTTTTAATAAAAATGCTATGGGTGTAAAGAGAACAAAAGTTCTTAGGGAGATAATAAATAGAGATTGCTTTGCTTTTCCAAAGGCATTAAGTGCGGCACAGTTAATGATAACAGCTGCATAACCAATTAATGAGATGGGAATAATTGTTAAAAATAAATTGGTAAATCTAAAGTCTTTTAAATCAGGAATGAATTCAGAGACTATATTTTCTTTAAAAATAAAGATGGGAATAGCTATTGCTAGAATCCATAAAAAACTAAATTTTAAAGATGCCTTAAGGGTCTCATCGATACGTGCTTGGTTTTTTGCTCCACTGGCCTGACCGACAATAGGTGAGACAGCAGCAGATAGGGCGAGAATCGGAATGAGAATAAAAAATTGAATTTTTACTCCAACTCCAAAGCCTGCAACAAAAGTATCTCCATACTTTGCTAGTAGAAAGTTCATAAAGCTTACACTAAGTGGGTTAAGTGCATTTGCAAAACTTGCTGGTAGAGCTATTTCAAAAACTTCAAAAAGCTTTTCTTTAGGAAGACGTGTAAATCTTAAATTTAAAAAGCTTCCTTTAACAGCAAATATTATTTCGATAATGAAGGCCAGTATATTAGAAATCAATGTTGCTAGACCTGCTCCTTTAATTCCTAAGGCCGGTATAAACATAAAACCAAATATAAGGGCAGGATCTAGTACAAAATTAAATAATGAGGTGGATAATATTGCTATGGAAGGTACTATTGTATTGCCTCTTGCTCGAAAAAGAGATGATAGAGAGACAGAAACAAAACGCACTCCCATCGCCAAGTATGCATAGAACATATACTCGTTGATATAAGGTAAATGATCTTTTTTAGCGCCTAGAAAACTAAAGAGAGGATCAATTGTATTAATTCCTATACTTACAACAATGATGGCCAGAATAATTGAAAGAATGATTCCAATAAAACCCACATTATAATAAGTCTTAATTTCATCAGCTCCAATAAGGCGGGATAAGACAGAACTTAATCCAATTCCATAACCAATGGCCAAATTAAAAACCACAAAGACAACAGGAAAAGAAAAACTAATTGCCGTAAGTTGGTCGATACCTAATTGTCCGATGAAGTACGTATCCACTAAATTAAAAGACATATTGGCCAAAATACTTATGGCCATAGGAAGGGCAAGGTAGAATAATGCCTTATTTATATCAACTGATAATAAGTTTTCAGAAACTTCTTTGGTTTTTTTAAACATCCACTAAGTTTAGCACTTAGTAATTCATCATTAAAGTTACTTGTACGCTTTCAGCTGTTTCATCACCTATATTTTTGTCGTATTCATCTTTTGTATAAAAGAATCCATAACGAAACTTTTCCCCTTTAAGGTATCGGTTGATTCCTAGTACAAAACTTTTCTGTGTCATGTCATCAGCTTGATCAAAGCGATTCCAACTCTCAACTCGCATAAATGGGGCGTAGTATGATTCAAGGCAGTATTCTCCTTGAATGACATAACCACTTGAACTCCCAATTCTATCAGAGCTAGTTAGATCATAAAATTCACCATCAAAGCGAAAGGCCTCTGCAAGAATAGTAAGAGCATTATTATGATAAGTAACTTCAGCATTATATAAAGTTCTATTAGTATCAAACTGATTGGTGCCATTATCGATTGTAATATTTGAAGTATTAAATGCTCCAAATCCAAATGAGAATACTTGTTCTTTTCCAAAATACGCTTCTCTAAGCTTACTTTCTTCCATGCCTTTAATTGGAGATACTCTAATCTTTCCACCTATCATAGCATTTTGTTTTATCACTTTGTCGGGAGTATTATCTTGTGAATCAAAGAACTTTCCAGAATAGACACCATCACCAATAACTAATTGATAGTGGGCCTTATTACCTAACTTCCCAAGGATTTGTGCGTTGGCCGCACGTCTATTATGAGATACATATTGTGCGGCATGATCAGCAATGCTGGCACGATTTAAAAATAAGATTCTCGCTGATGAAACAGTTTCAGTGCGTGAAACATCAACCTTTGCTCTTAGCAATCTCAGTTTCATATGATCATTAATTTTTTTCTCAAGATAGGCATCACCAATATTAAAGTCCTGCTCACCTTTATCAGCTTTTGATACATCATCATTTCTAATATCAGCATAAAATTTCCAGCCTTCTGTATACTTAATTTCAAGCATTAGTCTCATTCGTCTAATATAAAAATCAGTAAAGCTTTCCTTGTCATCATTACTATCAGTAACGACAGTATTTTTAGCAATGGCCTGAATACGGGTACCGAGCTTTAATTTAAATTGTTCATCTAAGTTATCAACTCTAACTCCCCATGATTTCTTGGCATCTCCCATTGGAAACTCAGAAGCTAGTAAATTAAAATTGATGAGCATTAAGCTCAGAACAAGTAATTTGCTATTTAACATATTAAACCTTTGTTTTATTTAGAGTATTTATATCAAACATTCCCTAAATTTGTGTTAAGTTTCTATCAAGAAACTCATATTGGGAAAGCCCTTCCGGATTCAAAATTTTAATTCAAAGCATAATATACTATTGCACAACACACAAATGAATAGACATTTTAAAAGAGGGAGACAATCATGAAAGCATGGATGCTAATAATTGTGCTAAGTACAGGGGCCTTTGCTCAAATTCCAAACGTAAAAATTGAAAATTTTAAAGCTGATTATACTTCACCAAGTGGACAAGGGAGTGCAGACACATTTCTTTATGACAATGAAGATTATGGGAAGAATTTCTCGGTTGAATTGCAATCAGGTAGTTTAATTCTTAATACAGAGAATGGGGATTTCTCACTAGATTCTTTACCAGCACAAGTCAGTGAGTGGAAAAATTTAAAGGTTGAAAAAGTTGATTTGAATGCCAGTGATAAGAGTATTTCTCTTCGTTCCGAGCGAATTGAGTATACAAATGGTGAGGATAAGGACGGATATATTTCGGGTATTAGCCTTGATTGTGAATTAAATCAAAAAACTATGCTCGATAGTGCACTAGATATGTGTCTAAATAAAAAGATGACATTCTATCTGCCTTTTGTAGGTGGAATGAGTATTAATAATATCAATATCTGGACGGATAATAATAAATTAAATTTTAGTCTCAAAAATGGTGTTTGGATTAAAGGATACGGTGGGATTTTTTATGATGAAGATCAAAGGAAAATTAGAATTAGAATAGATAAGGCGAAAACAGGCTTTATTAATGTGACTGGCAAGGTTTTTAGCGAGCTTAAGGCCATGGAAAATGAATTTGTAAGTGTTAATAGACCTTGGGTAGAAATTAGTTTACCATAGGGGCAATGAATAATAAGTTTTATCAAATAGCATTTATTTTAGTATTTTTTGGATCGATCGGTTATCTGCTTTATGCATTTAATAGTATCGATCCAATTGTTAAGGCCGATGCTAGAGAGATTATGCTTGAAAGACGCAAAGTCATTGAAGATCGTTGTAAATTTATTACTGAAATGCCTGAGCGCTATGATTGTTTTTTTGCTTCAGCTCAATCATTAAAAAATAAAATTAAGCAGGAACTTGCTAGTGCTCTTTTTATGTATGTGAACTCTTTTGAGCTAAATTTAAGTAACTCTGTCCAAAAATCTGAACAATACCAAGTTTGGAGAGCTAAATTAATTCTCGATATTCATAGGTACTACGAATTGGATTCCAAGTACTTAAAAAAACTAAATCCAGAAAAACTCAAAAGTCTGAGTGAAAAGCTAGAACTTTCATAGTCCTTCCAAGCAAGCTTTGCCTCTAAAAATTGATTAAAAAACTTGTTAAACTATAAGAGATGAAGATCTTATGTCTATTTTTACTATTAAACTCTTTCCTTTATGCCTTTGAAACATATCCCTATGTCGCTCGAGAAAGAGAGTCTCTAGGAACAATACTTTACTCTATAGGGGCCAAAAGACTTTGGGGTGCAGAAGGTTCGGTTAAAAAGCATGCGACAATTAATCAAATAAAGACAAATCATGAATTTAAAGATCAAGAAATGATCCGTTTAGCGAAAGAAGATATTCGCTTTAAATGTAATGTTATCCTAAAGGGTGATGTATTAGTTATTAAAAGAGCCCTTATTACTAAAAAAGATAGAACTAAATTGCTAGCTGAGAATCCAAATTGTTTAAAATCAGAAATTACTCAACTTGCAACAAAGAAAGTAAAAGTCTATGCCAGTACTAGAGATTACTTAAAAAAGAAAACGAAGAAGTATAAAAAAGAAATAATTCCAAGTATTCCTCACAGTACAACTCCTAAAAATATTAGTGTAAAGACAAGCACTCAAAAACCTTGGACACCAAAATTAAAAGCTGATCATCGTATTAGTTATATTTCCACTAGAAATAGCCTTAATTATAAGGTGGATAATAGTGAGAGTATTCAAACAGTAGCAAATTCTAATATTGGTTTTTTATATGAGCATATGCAAAGAGAAAATGGAAAAGGGCTAATGGCAAACTTTTCAATCGCTCTTATGCAGCCTGATAGTAATCCAAATTATGACTTTAATACTCAAGGTGAGTTGAGTTATGAACTAGGATATAACTTTAATGATAAGTTCATACTTGCGACAGGTCTAAAGCTTTCGCAAGCTCAGTATCAAGTTAGTGCTGGAGAGTTAAGTGATATCAAATTTACCCAATTTATGATTCGCTCTATTTATAGAACTAATTTCTTTAAAAAAGAAAATTTAATCTCACTAAACACAGGTGGTGTGCAAGCTGATAATGGTTTAAAGGGATATGCCCTAGGTCTTAGAAGTGAAGTCTTGGCCAGTGAGTTATCTTTTTCAGTATTCTATGATCACAAAACGATGTATGCAGATACCGAAGAGCTGAGCCAGAACTTATTCGGACTCAGCATCGGTAAAGTATTTTAAGCTTTTATCGTTTCTTCATGTGCCTTTACAATCGTTTTAATAATCTCATTGCTAGACATATTTCTTAGTTTATCTGAAGCAACTCGATCTGCTTTTACCTCTGGTAAAGTGTGTGGAATTGCCTCTGATAATTGTACTACTTTATTGGCCTGAACTTCATTCACTCTTGCAATTGGAGTAAAGTGAGGCACAGTTGTAAGAACTTCTGGGTGCTCGTGAATGATTTGATGAATAGTAACAACTACATCGTAAAACTTATCAAGTTCCTCTTTAGTAAATGATTCAGTTGGTTCAATCATTAAACCGTATTGCTCTGGAAAGGCCACAGTTGGGGCATGAAAGCCAAAATCTAAAAATAATTTTCCAACTCTAGCAATCGCATTTGCTTTAGGTGTACCTGCTTTTTGTAGTCTTTCAAAAGTCTCAGGTGCAAGAGTCAAAATAAACTCATGCATTCTTGGGTTATCCTGGGAAGCCGCAGGCAGGGTAGGATAAACTTTATTTAAACGGTGATATAGATAACGTGCACTCAATGTAGCGACTGCTGACATTCTTCTAATACCATCGCTTCCTAATGCAAGAAGATATGTATATGCTCTTACTTTATGGGCAAAATTTCCATGATGGCGATGAAAAGAACCAATCGATTTTTGAGGGCTCGTTAGTTTAAATTCATTACCTTCTTTTACAATTAGATGACCTGGAAGATAATCAATTAATCTTTCACTAACGGCAACAATAGCATCACCTGGACCACCACCTCCGTGAGGAATTGACCAGGTCTTATGTAAATTATTATGAACAGCATCGACACCTAATTTACCAAGATCAATTCTCCCAGCAATGGCATTCATATTTGCACCATCCATATAAACGAGCGCACCCACCTTATGCATCATCTCACTCATAACTTTAAAGTTAGTCTCAAAGATTCCTGCGGTATTAGGATTAGTAACCATAATACCTGCAATATTACTTGCATACTGATCAATAATGCTTTGAATTTGATCAAGGTCCATTTCACCATTTTCTTTCGCACTAATGGTGATGATACCCATTTCTTTTCCATCAACTTTCTTGGTTATAAATCCTGCCATTGTGGCAGTTGCAGGATTTGTTCCATGGGCAGAACGAGGAATAATAACAATATTTCGAGTATCACCTTCACCGCGGTCACGGTGATAGGCTTGAAAGAGTTTTAAACCAACTAGTTCTCCTTGAGCTCCAGCAACCGGTTGAGTTGTCACTCCTGGCAGACCAGTGATTTTCTTAAACCATTCTTGTGTTTCAAAAAGAACTTCTAAATTACCTTGAATATCTCGAGTGGGTGCTTGTGGGTGAGTAGATGCAAATTCATCTAAGCTTGCGGCCCAATCATTAACTTCAGGGTTGTATTTCATGGTACAACTTCCTAAAGGATAAATTCCATCATCAGGAGAAAGGTTTTGATTTCCTAGTTTTTGATAGTACTCAACGATCTCATTGGCATTAAAGTTTGGAAGATCAAATGCATTTACTCTTTTTTGATGATTCTTTACATCTGCCATGGAACTTGAAATAGAGCGGGGCTTAAAGTTATCTTTAAAGAATTGAACAAGAGTATTGATTTCTCTTAGGCCATGCTTGTCTGAGAAACTAATAAGTAATAGGTTCTCATCTATCCCACAACGATTAGATACATCCACTCCAATATGTAGACCTTGTTCAGATGCTTTTTCAATCAATTCACTTACATTATGTTTTGAAAAAGAGATGGTAATCTCATTAAAAAATTCATTATTAAATTTTAAGTCAACGCCTTCAAATTTAGTAAGTTCTTGAGCTGCATGTCTAGCTGCTTTATGGGCAGCTTCATACATTTCACTTAGTCCCTTAGATCCTCTGTAAAGTAGAGATGCACCACAGGCCGTTGCGATAAAAGATTGGTTAGAACAAATATTACTAGTCGCTTTCTCTCTGCGGATATGCTGTTCACGAGTTGAAAGAATAATTGATTTACACTCTTGTCCATAATCATCAATTGTCTTACCAATAAATCTACCAGCAGCATTTCTAATATGCATTTTATTATCGTCATTATAGCGAACACCAAATAGACCTAGACCAGGACCACCAAAGTTTGGTGCAAGTGTAAGGTGTTGAGCTTCTCCAACAATTATGTCACAACCTTTTGATCCCCAGCTTACCGGCTCTTTTAAACCATTATTTGCAAGTGCAATTGGTTCTATAATTCCAATTGCAAGGGCATCATTATCGTGGGCAAGATTAGTGAGTTCATCAAACTCTTCAATTTGACCAAAGCTATTGATTTGAGCGTAGGCAATACCAGCTATATCTTTTGCACTTAGCAGTTCTTTTAATTTAGACATATCTAGGCGTGAGGTCTTTGCATCAATTGGTGCATAAATGATTTCCATCTCAGTTTCTTTTGCAATAGTATTGAGAACTTCGATATCACCAGGATAAATATTTTCAGCAACGATTACCTTATTTTTCTTTTTCTGAATTCGAATCGCACATGATAGTGCTTCAAATAAGGCGGTTGATCTTTCATAGAGTGAAGCATTTATTGCTTCAAAGCCTGTGATCTGGGCCATTGCACTTTGATAAATCCATAGTGATTGTAAAGTACCCTGACTTCTCTCTGGCTGATACGGGGTATAAGCAGTTGTTAAGCCACGGATTGAACAAATGCGTGGAACTAGATCTGGAATAGTAAAATCTTGTAGCCCATCTCCTAAAAAGCTTAGGCACTTATTATTTTTCTTACTAATATTATTAATTTTTTCTTTTAGCTCTGCTTGCTCAAGCGCTAGTGGAAGAGCTAGTTCAGTCATCTGAACCTCAGGACTGATATGCTCAAAAAGATCATCAAGAGAAGACTTCCCAAGGGTCTCTAATAATTCTTTTTCTTCTTTTTCATTAATGCCGATGTAGTGTTTGTAATGCTCTTTTGGATTCATGTGAAGATCCTTAAATTAAATGGTCTCTAATATGTATTATATACCATATTTTATGCCTGCTTAGTCCACCAAAAACTAACAAAAATTGCTCTTTAAAATAAAATTGGTTAAACATTAACTATGCAATTTTTTATTGATGGAAATCAAATTGATGTGGAAAGTTTTTGCAAGGTGCTTGCATTGGATATAAGTGCCATCAAAAGTGTGCAGCAAACCCCTGAAATTCAATTATACTGGGAGAGTGGACAAGTCTATTACCAGGATGAAAAGCGTCAAAAAATTGAAATATCTATCCACTCTCAATTGGAATATCATAAGCGTTATTTTCATAAGAACTCTATCTATGAACAACCTTTGTTTAAGGCGCTTGGACTTAAAAAGGGTAAGGCCAAGCCAAGTGTCCTAGACTGCACTGCAGGTATGCTGGGAGATAGCTTACTTATTTATAGTGTATTGGGTAAGATAGATTTTTGTGAACGCAATCCTTTAATCGCTCTATTAATCCAATTAAGCTTAAAGCAAAATCCATTAGAGCACTTTAATTTTCATCCAAGTGCTTGTTTAGAAGTGGATCTAACAAAGTTTGATACGCTTTTTTATGACCCAATGTATGAGCAAAAGAATATAAAGAGTGCACCTAAAAAAGAAATGCTATTTTTTAGAGAGCATATTGGTGAAGACATTGATCGCCAAGAAACTATCCAGAATTTGTTAAATACTAATAAGCGAGTAGTGGTAAAGCGATCTAGTAAGGCCCCCGCATTTTTGAAACCAGACATTAGTTTTGGGAAGAAATCAACAGTTTACGACGTATATCTGGCAAAAAGCTAAAAATCATTTTGTAAATGAATATGAATAATTTTCAATAATCTATCAAGAAACCACTCTTCATGCTATTTAGGCCGTGAGAACCTCTCAAGCTTAAAAGGAAATAATATGAAAAAATCTCTCTTAACTACTCTTATCGCATTAGGATCTTTGTCATCTTATAATGCAATGGCCGCAGATTGTGTTGTTGAATTACAATTTGAAGGTGCAGTTCTTGGCCAAAACACTTTTATTGGAAATACATGTATCGATGCTGTACGTGACTGTAAAAGAACTCAAAAGGCATATGAAAGAAAGTATAGTTTTGCTGATGGTGAACTAAGTTGTGTGCGATTAGGTGATATAGGTCCAGGGCCTGGCCCAGGAAATGGTGGCGGACACAATGGTGGAGGTCACACTGGTGGCGGTCACAATGGTGGAAATAATGGTGGTTACAATGGTGGTGGACACAATGGTGGTGGACACAATGGTGGTGGACACACTGGAGGAAATAACGGCGGGTATAATGGTGGATATGATCCTAATTACTCAAACCTTCAAGCACTTAATGACCTTGAAGATATGGAAAATGATAACTCACAAGCTCGTGATGTTTATAATGTTATTCTAGACTTTGTAGATCAAAGAATGCTTGGTTTACGTGAAGGTGTAGATCTTTATGCACAGATTTTAAGTGCAAATGGTGGAGCGAACTCTACTGATGCTTCAAAAGCAGTATTAATTATGCTTGTTAATGAAGCAGCTGCTTCGCAAATTGCACCAGCTATTCTTGGTGATGCATATGTAAGAATGGTAAACGCAGAAAATGATGATGATCAGGCAAAAGAGAATCTAAGAATCGTTTTAAACCAAGCACAAATTAATGGGGTTGATCCCGTGCTTGCAATTGATACTTTTGCAGCTCTTTTAGAGGCAAGTGGTCCAAATGCAACTGATGAAGTAAGAAGAGTTTTTCTTGAGTTTATTGTCATTAGAAGAGTTAGTATTGATAAAGCAATCAGAGATTATACAGCAATTGCTAATCTGGAAAACTCAGCTGATGATGCTATGAGCAACTACAAGTTAGTATTAGCTGCGGCTGAAAGACCATCTGTTAGATATAGAGATGCTCTTGATGCTATGATCCAACTACTGCAAAGACATGGTGCAAATGGAACAAGTACTGTGCAAAGTAAGTTTAGAGATATTTTTAGACTATAATAAAATCTAAAATTAGATTTCATATGAAGGGGCCATTATATATGGCCCTTTTTTTATTTTATAAGCCCAGACCTCTTTAATTTCCTTATAAAAAAAGCTACATTAATGCCTTAAATATAGAACATTAAAAGGAATGATTATGAAGTATGATGTCTATGGTATTGGGAATGCATTAGTTGATATGGAATTTAAGGTATATGACGAGTTCTTTAGTGCTAATAACGTAGAGAAGGGTTTGATGACTTTAGTTGAAGAAGATCGTCAAAATGAATTATTAGATAAACTTCATAATGCTAATAACGAAGAGCTAAAAAGACAGTGTGGTGGTAGTGCTGCCAATACTGTCATTGCTGTTTCTCAATTTGGTGGGAGTGGTTTTTACTCTTGTAAAGTTGCAAATGATGAAACAGGTGCTTTCTATTTAAATGACTTAAAAGAAAATGGTGTCGAAACAAAGTATACTCCAGAATCTGCACCAAATGGAACCACTGGTAAGTGTATGGTAATGGTTACTCCGGATGCGGAAAGAACAATGAATACCTATCTTGGTATCACTGCAACTTATTCAGAAGAAGAGCTTGATTTAGATGCATTAAAAAGTTCAAAATGGCTTTATATAGAAGGTTACTTAGTAGCCAGTCCTACTGGACAAGCAGCTGCTTTAAAGGCCAAAGAATTTGCAAAGACTAATAATGTTAAAGTTGCTTATACAATGAGTGATCCAAACATGGTTAAATTCTTTAAAGATAATGTTGATGCTTTATTAAAAGATCAAGTAGATCTTTTATTTTGTAATGAAGCTGAGGCCATGGAGTTCACAGGTAAAGACAGTGTTGCCGATGCTAGAGAAGTTTTAAAAGATTATGCAAAGCACTTTGCCATTACATTAGGTAAGAATGGTGCCGTGATTTGGGATGGTCATACTTTTATTGATATTGAACCATATAAAACTGAAGCAATTGATTCTAATGGTGCTGGTGATATGTTTGCTGGGGCGTTTCTTTATGGAATTACTAATGGAATGAATTATGCAGGAGCGGGCTCTTTTGCAAGTCTTGCTTCTAGTAAAGTTGTAAGTCAGTTTGGTCCAAGACTTAAATGGACTCAAGCCAAAGAGTTATTAAAAGATAATCGTGGAGAATAAGATAATGAGATTAAGTATTAAGAATTTGATTAAAGATAAACCAATTGGCAGTGAAGTTGAAATTAATGGTTGGTTAAAGTCTCAAAGAAAAAATAAGAACTTTAGTTTTATTATACTTAATGATGGTTCAACTCAAGATGATGTTCAAGTTATTGCTGATAGTACTCTTGGAAATTATGAAGACTTTTCTAAAATTGGTACTGGTGGATCACTGGGAATTAAAGGAAAGGTGGTCGAGTCTCAGGGGAAACAGGATTTCGAAATACAAGCTACAGAAGTTATCGTTTATGGAGATGTAAGTGAAAACTATCCACTACAAAAGAAAGGAACTTCTATGGAGTTTCTTAGAGAGGTAGCTCATTTTAGACCTCGAACAAATACTTTTGGAGCGGTTTTTAGAATTAGACACGCCCTTGCTCAAGCAACTCATAGATTCTTTGATGAAAAAGGTTATTTTTATATTAATACTCCAATCATTAGTGCTATGGATGCTGAGGGAGCAGGTGAATTATTTAGAGTATCGACTCTTGATGCCGCTAATCCTCCTATGGAAAATGGTAAAGTTGATTTTTCTAAGGACTACTTTGGTAAAGAAACATTTCTCTGTGTAACTGGTCAGTTAGAAGCTGAAGCATTTGCTTGTGGAATGGGAGGAGTTTATACATTTGGTCCAACTTTTAGATCTGAAAACTCAAATACTCCACGTCACTTAGCTGAGTTTTGGATGATTGAGCCAGAAGTAGCTTTTGCAGATCTTGATGATGTTGCAAGTCTAGGCGCTGAATATATTCAGTATATGATTAAATATGCCATGGAAAAATGTCCTAAAGAATTAGAGTTCTTAAATAAATTTATTGATAAGGGACTTTTAGAAAAATTAAATAGTGTTAAAGATACTCCTTTTAAAAAAATCACTTATACAGAGGCAGTAGATATTCTGCAAAAAAGTGGACAGAAATTTGAATACAAAGTTGAATGGGGTGCAGATCTTCAAACAGAGCATGAACGTTTTCTTACGGATAAACACTTTAATGGTCCTGTAATTGTTACGGATTATCCTAAAGAGATTAAAGCATTTTATATGAAGCAAAACCCAGATGGTAAAACCGTAAGAGCAATGGATATTCTTGTTCCTGGAGTTGGGGAGATTATTGGTGGTTCTCAACGTGAGGAGAATTACGATAAATTAGTAGCTCGCATGGAAGAATTAGATTTAGAACTTGATCTTTATCGTTGGTTTTTGGACTTGAGATTAAATGGAACAGTTCCACACTCAGGCTTTGGATTAGGCTTTGAGAGGGCAGTTATGTACATTACTGGAATGAGCAATATCCGTGATGTGATTCCATTTCATAGAACTCCAGGTCATGTGGAATTCTAAATAATATTTAATGAAGTACTGCTTTTAGTCGATAAGTAAGTAAATGAAATATTTACTAAAAAACACTGTATTCTTTCTCTTGCTTTTGAGCTCATTTGCTTTGAATGCCAATGAGACTCAGGCCATTATTCAAATTGAAAATTTGCTTCTAATTACAGGTCCACAAGACTTTGTTAGTTACGTACAGCAGGTTCAGGCAAAGGCCGAAGTGAATATGGCAAATCCTTTTGCACCAAGAGCAGAGCTAAGCAGTGAGAGTTCATATTATTGGACCTACTTTCAAGGTTCTGAGTATTTAAACGAATTAAAAAAGCAAATCTTTTCAAGTTTTACCAGTAATGAAATTGACGAAATTTATAAGTTCTATAAAAATCCATTTCATGCAAAGTACTTAATTCACTTTAATACTAGAGCAAGGCTTAGTGGTTTACATAATCGCATTGGTAAAGAAAATATAGAAGATCTTAAAATTATTGCAGATAAAATGGTTTTAACTAAGAATCTCTTAACAACTCATCTCTTACAGCCAATCATTGAAAAAGAAAAAGAATTATTACAAAAAGAAATCGATCGAATTAACCAAATATATTCTGTGGTTAAATTGTCTAATAATGTAACTACTGAGAGAGAGTTAAAAAACTATACACGTTACCTAGAAAATTATAATGAATTAATTTTAAAGTATTATACCAATAGTTTTGAGGAGTTTAGAAAGAGTGGTATGAGGTATATGGTTAATGCTATGAAAGATAGAGCATTAATTCAAAAATTTGCTTCAATAATTATAACGTATCACTACTTTTATCTTTTAAAATATCAGGATATATTTAAAAATAAAGAAAACTTAAAAAAGAAATTAGAAGAAAAAGAAAATTATCGTTTTTAAAGGCCACTATGAAATTTATAAAAATAATATGTTTATTAATGTTAACTGCCTGTGCAAGTCATCATCGCTTAGAAAAATCAGATTATCTCGAATACGCTAGTTACCAAATGAATTGCCCCCAATCACAATTAAAAGTCGTTAAAATTGCAGGGGATCTAGTAAAGGTTAGTGGCTGCCAAAAAAGTGCTGAATTTGAAAAAATGTGCTCATTAGGGCCTTGTTATTTAATAAAAAAATAAGCAAAACTTCATACAATCCTCATGATATCAGGTAGATAGCAGGCATATAAATCCTTCAAAATGTGTATTGCAATGCGTTATTTTCTGGTAATTTAGCTCAAACTATTTTGAGGTTAATTATGAGAAAATTATCAGTCTTTATTTTTGCACTTATATGCTCGTTACCACTATGGTCACAATTAAATGCTAATGAAATAGAGTCTGCTCTAATTTGTCCTAAAGATGATCAAGGTTCAGATTTAGGCTATTGTCAGTATACTGTTCAAAACTTAAATAGAGCACAGGCCCTTATTTCTAAGGTAAACCAGGCTTTATTTAATGGAAGACCAATTAGTTCTAGCGATGGAATACTGCAACCCTTTGGTGAGAATGAACAACAATTACTATTCTGGCATAATAATCCCGCAATACTAGATAAGATGAAAACTATTATTCCTCTTTTAGATACTCTTGAGAATTTTACGACGTATTCAATTGTTGAGGTGAGAACTGATATTTATGAAGTTTCTGAATCAGGTCTATCTTCTTTAGGTGCAGAAATTTCTAATTTAAAATTTGGTTCTTTGTTTGGAAGTGACGATGATAATGGATATGGTGTTACTGGCAATAATAATGGCCTTGGAGTTGATTTAAAAATTGGAACTTTAGAACTGCAAGGTTTAATTAGTGCGGAGAAAAGTAAAGGTACTCTTAATAGAAAGGGTACGATTATACGTACAGTTCCAAATTTATCAAACTTAAATTATAAAGATACGACTCCAATTTACTTTGCTCCAGGTGCTGGTACTAATGTATTACAGCCAGAAACTGGTATTAAGTTAAATGGAAAAGTAAGTATTAATCAATACAATAATAGCTTGGTTAATATTAAAGATTATTCATTATACTATGGGACTCTAACTGATGGTGGCTTTGTTAACTCTGTGGAAATCCCATTCTCAAATTTAATTCTTGAAGAAGGTGTTTCATTTCCAATTGTTAGTTCTAAAACAATAGGCACTATGAAGGTTAAAAAACGTGGTCTTTTTGGTTTTGGAAATTCTGAGTCAATTGAGGATTCAAAATTATTAGTTTATACATCAGTAAAGATCTACTCATTTGATGAATACATAAATTCTATCCGTGCATTAGCACAAGAGCCTAAACTATCTTTTACAAAAGAAGAAAAAGAGAACCTTGATACTAATTGTGTCAATGATCTCGATGTTCTAAATGATTTAAAGCTTATAGCTAAAAGAGATCAATTAGGGGATCCAGTACTTAGTTTTATGTTTGATAAAGACTATGCTTGTAAGGACAATTTTAAAAGAAGAGTTAAGATTACTATTACTGGAGAGGACATTAATAAACAAATGAATACTACGGTAACAACCTTTGAAAGGTTAATGCACATACCATTAAGGATTAAAGAAATTGCACCAAGAAGTTTCACTCAACCAAGTTTAACTTTTAAAGTGAAACTTGAAACATATGGTCGTCTAAGATCAAAGGTAACTCTCTATCTAGAATTTGCACCAAGTGTATATGATATTGAGGACATGTTTTGGATAAAATAAGAATTGTTTTTCTCTTACTTTTTTCTTTGAATGTAGGGGCCCTTGAGCTTGGTCCCGAATTCTTAACTGCTAAATCCTATAGTGATCAGTATCGATCAATTTTAGTTAATAAATTAAAACAAATGGATCAAAACTTTATTAGAGATATTAATGGTCCAGAAATTCGTTATATTTCCAAAGAAGACACAACTTGTTTAGATGGTACAAAAGTAGAGAAGAACCAAGCTTTAATGCGTGTGATCTTTGATAATAAATTAAAGGAAGATAAATATACTGAAGTACGTGACTATATGGGCTGTAATGGGAAAGTGGCCTTTCAAGAGTATATCGAAATTAAGGGTATTAACCAGGCCCTGCATAATTTAAGTGATTTCTACGCTAGTCGACTTAAACTTGGTGCTGTGAAGAATTATAAAAATTTTGAATATACACTTTTTGATAATCAAGGTGAAAGAGTATTTAGCATAACAAATGAAGTGCTAAGTAAAGAAAATAAAAATAATTCGGAGATGAATTTTTTTCTTAATAACCAATTATTTTTTAAAAGGATAATTAATAATGAAAAGTGGATTACTTATCACAGTTATCCTTTGTCATTTTCAATGAATAGAAATGGCTATTCAATTAATATTAAATCAGCAGGAAGATTTCAAAGACCAATTATGGCTCATATAACTCCTTATAATATTGAGTATTATAATGAAGATCAAGAAAGAGTGGCACTTGCAAAGTTTCAAGAAAACTTCACCGTTAATGGATTTAATTTTATCATGGACTCACTTTTGGCATATTATCCACAAACAAGCTTTGTGACATCTAATTTACAGTCTTCTAAGTTACTCACTGAATTAAGGGATGCTCAAACATTCTTAATCAATGGGGTGCAATTAAACTTAGTTAGAAATCTTATTGAGGAATATATTGAAGCGGTTCAAAAAGGTGAAATCGTTGATAATAGGAAAAAATGAAGTACCTACTATTTATTTCTTTATTCAGCTTTACACTTTTAGCACAAACACTTAAGCCTGCTAAGATGTATGATCACGAAGTAATTTTAACAAATTACTTTAGACCATTGCGAAATTATGCATTAAAGCTCAAACAATTATATGCCTTTGATAAATCACTAAATAAATACACGTTTTATACTGAGAATAGTCTATATTCACATTTCTCAATAGAGTTAAATATTATTAATCAAAATACATATGAAATTCTCATTAATAGTGAAAACTTTGATCTTGAAATTATACGTTTCTACACTGAGTCTCAATCTCTCTTTAATTTAGATGATTTCTTAGAATTAAAATTTGTAAAGTCTTTTAGTGCTATGGATTATCAAGTTGAAATAGCAAGTAAGGCCAGAATCATTCAATCCTTTAAACAAGATAATATTCGACAAACTCAGTACGTTTTAGGACCAACAGGTACGAGAGCAAATTTAGAAGAATATCAGACTAGTGACTTCTATGAGTCAACTTTCTCTTATAGTTGTAGTCAATGTACAGGTGATATTCTTAGAGCTCAATTTACACCTGAATATGAAAGGTACTTTAGATCTTTTGAGCAAATAGAAGTAAATGATTCAGACTTTTTTAGTCGAGCAAATCGCTTTTATATTAGTGGCATTTTACGTGGCATTGATCAGCTTATTTCAGAAAAAATTGAGAACAATAGTTGGCCTGAAGTTGAATAGAATATGTTAAAATATCTCTATGGAAATAGAGAAAAATATTATTTTCTTTCAACCACTTAATCCAATATTAGAAGAGTTAAAATCTGAATTAGAATCAGATGAAAGCTTTACTATATTTGAAATGGATAGTTATGCTGAGTTTGGGCAGGTCATAGGAATTTTTGAAAAATCCATAAGCTTTCTTACTGAATTAAAAGATCTAAGTCATATAACCAAAGAATTTAAAAGCTTTGTTGCTAGTAAAGATGCAAGATTAATTCTCATTAATCAGAGAACTTTACCACCACATATTTTAGGTATGCATAAGAAAAATGGTCTAGACAAAGTTTTTAAGGCCAATATTGAACTTGATGAACTTAAAAAAGAGGTAGAAGGTTTTTTTAGCGATGAGCCAAATGAAATTGAAATTGAAGATAAGAAAAAATTTGTAATAGAAAATAAAATTGAGAATAAAAAAGAAGATGAAAACTTTAAAGTTAAATCCATGGCGATACTTGAAGAGAAAGTGTCAAATGTAATGGTTAAAAACTTAATTCTTAATGATGCAAATGGACTTGTGAGTAATTATAATCGTAAAAGTGTCGCTCAATTAAATCTACCTGAACTATTGCCTAAGCTTAAAAGAAATAATTTTAAACCATTTGAAGCTGACCCTGAAAAACGCAAGAGTACATATAAAGAAAAAGAGCTTGGTGGCAAAATGTCAAATAAGTCTCGATTTGATTTATTTGAGCGAGACATTGAAAAGAAAGAAGGTATAAAGCGCAAAGCAATTGAGGCCATAAAAAAGAAAAAAGGCATAAAGTTTGAAGAAATTCCTCGGGAACAAAGAAAACGAAAAAAATTTGTTGAAGTACCAAGAGATCTAGAAAAAAAAGAACTTTCAAAAAAAGATGAATTAGACACTTTAAAAAAGAAGAAAAAGAAATTTGTAGAAGTCGAAGTTGAAAGAGAAATGCCAGAATACGAAAAAGAAGAAGAAGCAGACCTTGCAAGAAAAAAACATGCAAAATTTGAAGAAGTTGCTATTGAAAGAGATAAAGAAGGAATTGATAGGGAGTCAGAAGAAGTTGCTAGAAAAAATAAGAAGAAGTTTGTTGAAGTCGAAATAGAAAGAGAAAATAGACAAAGTAATATTGAAGATATTGATGAACAAGAACGAAAAAAATCTAAATTAGACTTAGAAGAAGTTGAAAGAAATGATAAGAAAAATAAATTTGAAGAAGTTCCTAGAGAGATGGAACATAAAAAGCTGAGAGAAGAAGAGACTAGAGAAAAATCTAAAAAAGCTGATAAATTTAACAAAGTTGAAATCGAAAGAGAAAAAAATGCAATTAATCCTATTGACCAATCTTTAGAAAAAAAGAAAAAAGAGACAATTCATATTGATGAATTAGATAGGGACTCTGAACAAAAAAATAACAAAACTGATGATAAAGAAAAAAAACAAAAAGAAAGTTTGGAAATAGAAGAGTTAGAACGTGATGGAAAGAAAAGCCAGTTTAATGAAGATGAAATAAAGACACATTGGGGAGGAAGAGTAACTCATTTTAATAATGAGAATAAGGAAAAAAAGGATAAGGCCCTTCAACAATCTAATACGGAGAAACCAGAGTACGAAGAAGAAATTCTTGATTATAATAAATTCAAAAAACAATATAAAGAAGGTAATTTACAAGATGATGGATTAGATCCTGAATACAGTGCAAAGAATAATTTTGCTAAAATGCTATTAAAAAAAGAAGATAAATTATTCTACCGGGCAGAGCCATTAAAATTAAAAGATATTGTGAATTTTCTAGACTTTTACTCAAATTACCAAGCACCTATAAATTCAATTTATAAATTTGTTCATATGTTAATTTTTAATGAAACAAAAGGAGCATTATTTGTATTTGATAGTGACAATAAACAATTATATCCCATAAAGGCTAAAGATGAAGAAAGTGTTATTCTTAATGACCCTGAAGTGATTGATATTCTTAGTATGTCTTCTCTGTATTTAAAAGATCAGACCTTTTCTAAGGATAAGAATTTTCTCTACTTACCTATATCAAGGGATAATGAGGTACTTGCAAAGGTTCTTATTCAATTTGATGCACAAAGTATAGGTCATCAATCAAATTTAGAATTTTATGCCTTTCTATTAAGAGGTGTTGTTTTATGAGTTTTTTAACAATCGAGATCAATTCAATAAGTGAACTTATTAGTGAGGTTCCAATTTTTCTTTTTGAAACTCACTCACAAAAGCGCTCCCTTTTTTTTCATGCAGGTCATGAGATAACACAAGAAAGTCTACAGTCGGCCAAAGAATTAAGTGAAAAGGGAGGAGTCTTTCAGATTCATAGTGATTTTCAAGAGGAATTTATAAAGCAATTTGATCTTAGTATTGATTATCTAATTGGTCTCAATCAAGATCATTATTTTATGCTAGATTTAATTAAAGAAAGAGAATCTTTTGCTGAAAGTAATTTGAATAAAGAATTTAATTTTAAAGATACTTTTAATACTTGTTTTGAAAAGCAAAACTTCGCTGCACTCATTAGTCAGGTTAAATCGGAAATAGCTTTATTTGATTATAGTATTGGGCATCAACATACAATGAATATAAATACAGTATTTGAATTACTAAATAGGGATTCAAAGCTTAATAGACAGGTCTCATTTGTTTATTTATTTGCAAAACTTTTAAATATTAAAGATGAAGCTTCTTTACTAGATTGTATGATTGCATGTTATTTAAAAGATATTGGTCTCACTCAATTAAAAAGACCTGCAAATTATAAAGAATATTTAATAGATGATAACTTTGGAAAAGCTGCACCTTACACGCTTTTTATGCTAAATAAAACCAACTTAGACTTAAGTCTTCTAATCAAGAGAATTCTTTTGGAAGTTCACGAGCTCTATGATGGTAGTGGAGCACCTAAAGGTAAAAAGGAAGATCAAATACATATACTTTCTCAGGTATGTTCGCTGGCAAACATACTATTTCAATATAGCGATGATATGGATGTGATTGCTAATAAATTAATTAAAGCTCTTGAGATAGATGGCAAGGTTTATGCTTATCATCCAGAGGTCTTAAAAAACCTAGAGTACTTGTTTTCACAATCCTAGGTTTTTTAAAAGTGCATCAATATCTTCTTGGGATTGTGTCTCATCGGAGACGGCAACTGATGATCTCTGAATATTTTTGAATTTATCAGCTAACCATACGAAGCGAGTTTTTAAAGCATCAATATTTAATCCTTGTGCTTTTTCTTCTTTAGAGTCAGAGATATTTTGGATAAGTCTCTTCATAACATCAACTAAGTCAAATAAGGCAGCTCCCACCACACTAAGTAGTTCCTTGTCCTCACATTGTGATGATTTGTAACCAATAGTTTTACCTAGTTCAGCTAATGTACCAGTGGTATGAGCATCTAAAGACTTGGCCGCTCCCATAATTCGATCAATAGTTTGTCCAAATTTCTCTAGGAGAGCTGGATCTTCTTCATCTTCAAATTCATCTAATATTTCTTCACATGTATCAAGTAAGTCTTTTGATTCTTGGCAGAACTCATCAACCACTTCGGCCATGCTTTCATCTTTTAACATAGACATAATTTAATTTATCCCGGAAAGATTTTGTCGATTTTCTCTTTTAAAGTTGTAATTGCAAATGGCTTAACGATAAAATTACTAACTCCAGCTTTAACTGCAATAACTACATTTGACTGCTCTGCTTCCGCTGTAATCATTAAAAAAGGTAGCTTTTTAAATCTTTCATCTGCACGAATGTTTTTTAATAAGTCTAGACCACTTAGTCCTGGCATATTCCAGTCTGAAACGATGAATTCAAAAGGTGCACCTTCTTCATGTGCCTTTTGGATCATTTCCCAAGCAGGTTTACCATCATCAGCTTCCGTTAAGTTATTACAACCCATTTTAGTAAGCATGTTTTTAATAATTTTTCTCATGGTACTCATGTCGTCAACAATTAAAATTTTTTGTTTCGGATTAAACGCCATATTGCCTCCGTATTATATTATTCACTTATTATATTTATTTTTGAAAAATATGATATTTTTTATTTAAAAAAAATTAATATTCATTATAATTTAAGTATGTCTGAGTCATTTCTACCAGTAAGATTAAAAACACTAAAAGCTGATTTATCACTTGGCTTTCAATTATATCTTCAATTACCCCATAAGATGATTCTCTATGCGGTAGAAGATTCTATACTAGAACAGTCTAGGATGGATGCGTTAAAATCTAAGAAGGTGCGCAAACTCTATATCAAAGACAGTGATGAAAAAAAATATCAAGAATTTATAGATAAGAGCTTAAGCCATGTTATGGAAGATGCTAATGCAAGCATTGAGGATAAGGCCAATGTGGTTGGTGAGAGCTCTGAAAGTTCTGCAGAACAAATTTTTGAAAAGCCAGCAGAGAAGGGAAGTTACCTGACAGCGCAGTCTACCTCTCAAAATTTAATTAAGTATTTAAGTGCGAATGATAAATTATTAAAAGGTATTTTTAGTCGTAAGCTAAGTGAAGAGGATACTTCTTCAGATACACTTATGCACAAGCATGCTGTTAATAGTGCGAGTTTAATTATTGGTTTTGCAGAGTTTATGCAAGTTGATAAGAGCTTAGTGGAGATCATGGGGATGACAGGGCTTTTTCATGATATAGCCTTTACACTCTATGATCAGCAATACAAACAGACATTTTTTAAAAGATTAGAAGATCTTAGTGCAAATGAGCTAACTAAGTATAAGGAGCATCCAAGACTTGGTGTAGAGCTCTTGCAAGATAAGGACTATGCATCTAAAGAGCTTATTGACTATATTCTCAATCATGAAGAGCGCTTAGGTGGCAATGGGTTTCCAAGTAAAGTTCAAAAATTATCCAAAGAACAAGCAATTATAAATTTATGTATCCATTATGATCGTTATTTAACTTGTCTTGGAATGTCTATGAGTGAAGTTTTTGAAGACATTAATCTAAATCAGATCGGGAATTTTGACCTAGAACTAATCAAGAAATTTAAAGAGTTTTTAAAGTCAAATGAGTTAAACGAGAATTAATTTTCTTGGTAACAAATCTCTAAAACAAAGTCGCCACACTCACTACTACAAGTTATTTCAATTACTGTTGTATTTGTTGGGTACTTTAATTCATGGTCCTTACCCTTTACAGTACTTGGAGTGGCCATTTCAATTTTAAAACCTTGATTAGCAAGTTGAGCTTTAGCATTACCCATAACAATATTTACAATTTCTGCACCACTGTCAGCGATCTCACTATTAAATTCTGTATATTCTTCCATTAACATTTTTGAAGCCATTTTAATATATACTTCTTCTGGCCATGAAATTGCCATTAATCCTTTAAATGGTTTATCTTCTCCATTTGTTTCTAATAAACCATTCATACCAATTAGTGCTGTGATATCACCTTTGGCGGTTGTACTACTTTTAACACTAGGAGAGTGAGTTGTTAGATCACATTGAACCATCATGGTAAAAGTTTCTTTTAATGCATCCAAGAATGGTTTTGAAAATTGTAGAAAGTTTAAGTTCGCCTGTTCCATGTTTTATCCTCACTATAATGAAATTATTGTACCTAGGAACTTAGAAAATAAAAGAAAAATTTAAGCTTAATTTAAGACTATACTGACACTTGAGTTGCCAAGTCTGTTTTTGTTTAAATGTACATTTACTGGAATTCTATCGGTAAGCTGCTTGACGTGTGATATCAAACCAATCTGTTTGCCTCTTTGATTAATTTCATTGAGCATAGTGTAAACTTCTTCTAGGGAGTCTTGATCAAGTGTACCAAAGCCTTCATCGATAAAAAATGACTCTATCTCTGCTTCACCTTTTGTCATTTCAGACAAGGCTAGAGACATCGCTAGTGAAACCATAAATGTTTCACCTCCGGAGAGAGTACTTACTTTTCTTAATTCATTTCCATTAAAATGGTCGATTACATAGAACTCGCTCATGCTCTTTGCCTTACTAATTTGTTCTATTTGATAGCGAGCGTCACAAATTTTTTGTAATTCATAATTGGTTTGTTTAATAAGGTTTTTTTCAACGATAGTGAGGATAAAATTTCTAAACTCATCTTTTCCAATAAGCTGATAGAGTTCTTCCCATTGATTAAGGTCAGACTCTATTTTTTTAAGCTCTTTTTGAATTGCTTTGAGCTCTTTCTCTTTATTAAGTTGCTGCTCATAAATAACTTGTGCTCTATTTAGTTTTGATTTGAGTGCCTCTAGATCTGCTTTGAGCATATCGTTTGAATTCTGCACTTTGATCATCAAAGTCTTAAAAATTAACTCATGGGTATTAATATGTAATTGGTTTAATCCAAATTCTTTCCATGGGTGAGGAAGAGTGATGTCATTAAACTTAATAACATTTGATTCATAGAGTTTTTCACAGTCAAATAACTGGTCTTGATACATTTGAATCTTTGACTGTAAGTTAATTTTATCATCATTAAGTGTCTTAATCTCTTGTGTGAAGTTTTCAAGTTTCTTCGAGAGTTCACTTAGCTCATTTTTTAGACGATTAATTTCTGCATTTGGGTCTAAATTATTTGTTAGTTGATAAATTTCAGCTTTAAGAGAGACCACTTCTTGCTCAAACTTTGCCTTACTTAGTAAGAGTTCGTTTATCTGATCTTTAATATGTTTGGCATTGATATTTTTATTTTCAATTTGGTAGTTTAGCTTTTCAACTTCACGTATTGCTTTCTCTTTTTGTAAAAACTTTGTAATCTCTACTTTAAGTTCTTGTGCTGGGAGAGGGAGAGAAATACTTAGCTTTTCAATCTCTGCTAAAAGAGATGTTAGCTCTTTTGAGAGTTGAGACAGTTTGAGCTCAAGCTCTTTAAGCTTAGCTGTAGTATGCTTTACCAACTCTTGAGAACTAGATTTTTTTTCTTTTAATTGAATTAGTTCTGAAGATATTTGAAGGTGTTCTTTTCTTAGAGTTTTAAGTTCACTTATTTTCTGAGTAAAATCAACTTTTTCCGATGGCCTTCTGGTAGTTTTTGTCACTGCATTTAATTGGATATTAAAGTCGCTATTGATTTGTTGGATGCGTTCTTTATTTTGTATAATATTCTTATTAACTTCCTTTACTTTAGTTAATAAGACATTTTTTTCCACATCAAGGCCTTGTAACTTTTCTTTTAAGATATTGTATTCATTTTGAACATTGGCTATATCTTGTTCAGTAATTGAGATTTCTGAAGCGTAAGGAGAACCACAAACGACACATTCCCCATCTTCTTGACTCTTAGAATGACAAATATTCAAGGCATGATTTAATTCATTTTGTTTAATGATTTTATCTAAGCTTAAAAGAGATTTTTCTTTATTCTTAACTTCATCATTTATTTCTGTAATACTCTTTTGATACTTTGCAAGTAGGGTATTATTCTGTTGATCTTGCGAACTTAGGTTTTTAATTTCTTTATCAAGAAATTGATACTCACTTTGCAAGGCCTCATACTGGCTAATTAAATGGTCATACTCATTATGATTTTTATACTTTTCTTCTATCACATCTTGAGCTTGATTAATTTGCAATTCAATTTGATCTAGCTGTACTTGATCTTTATCTCTTTTTTCAGCGTATTGCTTTTTCTCAAGCTCTAGATCTTTAATACTCTTTTGAAGATGATCTCTTTTGATGATTTTTTGATTGAGTAATTCAATAGTACTTTGGTAATTTTCAATCTCAGTAGCATTTAATTTAGGGTTAATGCTGATAGATTTTAGTTTTTCTTGTGCTATTTGATGGGACGCTTCAAGGGTATTTAGTTCATCTTTAATGGCTTTTTGCTTTTCTTGGTCGGTCTTAACTTTATCTTGAATGGTCTTAATTTCTTTATTGAATTGTTCAACTTGTTTGCTTTTTTCTAATGACTTAACTAATTGAGGGTATTTTTCTTCGTATTCTTTTGAAAGTGATTTATGAGCATCTGTAAGTTTTTGTTGTTGCTCCTTTGCATTATTATGCTCTTGAATAATATCTTTGATCTGGCCCTCACTAAGAGCTAACTTTTCTTTACTGGAATTATACTGTTTTCTTAAAGCGTCGAGTTCATCCATGATTTTTTGAACTGATATTAGTGCTTGATGATTTCTTTGTTTGATCTGTACTTCTGACTTTAATTCTCTAAGATCATCTTCTTCAACTCTTTCAGACTGAGTTGAATTAATACCATCATGTTTTGCTTTTAATTGATCTTGTTTCTTTATTTGTTCATTGATCTTAAGTCTGAGCATTGGATTTAAAGATTCTAAGTATTCATTGCTATAGAGCTTAGAGATAATGTCTTTGCGCTCTTTGAAATCACTCATTAAAAACTCTGCAAACATACCTTGATTGAGAATAATAGTCTTTGAAAACTGATCATAATCGAGCTTTATTATGTCTTCTGGGTTAAGGTCTAGAATTTTTTCATCACCGTCTCTTAACTCATAAAATTCTCTTAATGATTTTGGCTTTTTTAAAAACTCACCGTTCACTTTTCTAATAGTACTTTCAAAAATGGCTTTGTATTCAAGTGATCTAACAGAGAAGTAGAGCTCAACACGACCGACCCGCTCACCTAGAGTTACCATGTCATAGTGAACAATGTTTTTCTTATAATGTTTTCCGTAGAGGGCAAGGCTTATACAATTTAGTATACTCGACTTTCCAGAACCTGTATCTCCTGTAATTGCAAATAGGGGAGATTCGATCAGTATATTATCAAAGTTAATAGTGTGCATACCTCTAAGTGAAGCAATATTCTCAATGACGAGCTTATGAATCTTCATTTTTAATCTCGCTGATTAATTCATTAAACTTACTCTTAAGACTTTGGTTAACTTCGCTATTTGGGTACTTTGAGTGATAATATACTTCAAATAATTCTAGTGGACTTAATTTTTGAATATCAATCTTATTTTCTTCATTTTCTTCATCAATATACTCCAAAATAGGAATAATATTTAAAAGCTTAGCAGAATGCTTCTCGCATAGATCTTTTATGGTTTCACTCATACCAGCTAGGGTAGAGAGCATTTTTATTTTTACTTCAATAAAAGGCATACGTCTGGAATCAATATCTGTTAATGCCAAATTTATGTCTTCTATATAATTTTCTGAATTAGTTTTTATTTGAATGATTTCTCGAAAACTTGGGATTTCTCGCTTCTCTATATTGATTTGATTATTCTTTATATCAAGTAGGTTATAGTACTTCTGCTTACTTTCAGAAAAACGCATTGGGATAGGGGAACCTGTATAAAAGCTTAAGGGCTTTGATGATAGCTTTTGGTATTGATGAATGTGGCCAAGGGCCACATAATCATAGTCTTTAAAAATCCCCAAACTAAGGCTATCTAGTCCGGCCAAACTTAAAGTATGTTCACTGCCTGTTGCACTATAATTTCCATATGCATGATGAGAGATGGCTATTTTGCAATTTTCATAATCATTTTGCATTAAGTGAGTAAGAGAATCTTCTCTCCAACTTTCAGGTTTATCTTGCTCAAAGTTTGCTTGGTAGTATTGATGAAGTTCTATATTTCTAAAATATGGTAAGCAAGTAAAGTTTACCACTTGCCCATTTATATTCAGCTTTAATTCATTCTCTTTTTTTATAGGCCTTAATTTATCAAAAATATAAATGTTTTTTTCTTCGGTAAAAGTTTGAGTCGCTTTTAAGAAATCACCTGAGTCATGGTTCCCACTGATAATAATTATCGAGTGACATAGTTTGCATGCACTATTTAAGAAATCATTATAAAGCTTATGAGCATCATTAGGGGGAGTGGGTACATCGAAAATATCACCTGCAATAATAAGCACATCGATAGACTGATCTTCAATTTCAGCTAATAACCACTTTAGGAAATCGGCTTGTTCTTCCAAGCGACTCTCGCGGTAAATCTTTTTACCTAGGTGCCAATCAGATGTGTGGAGAACTCTCAATTATCTCTCCTCGTTAGTGTGTGTTATTCAGGTTTCTTACTCTTATTATTATTGTTGCGGTTATTATTATTTCTATTTTTATTGCGGTTCTTATTCTTAAATCGCTGATGCTTATTCTTACGTTGTGGACGGTTTCCAGACTTGTTATTATTAGCGTCTGCAGATTTCTCTGTATGGCCGGAGTCTTTAGACTCTTCATTTCTCTCTCTTGTTTTCGCCTTATAATTTGGTTTTGGTGAAGAGTCAGAATCAAACTTTTCTTCTTCTTTAGTATTTAAATCAGTATTTATTTCAACTTTGTTTTGTGAAAGGTTTTCAACTTCCTTAGCGAGACTAGTTGTTTTTTGTTCAGATTTTTCAACACCCATTAAGTCTTGAAAAATATCTTGAGTATCAATTAGAGTCTTTGCTTTAATCTCTCTTAAGCTTTCTTCAAAATCTCTAACTCTTTGGGCCTCAGCTTCATTTAAGCCGATGACAGTGGCAGTTTCGTCAGAAATATGATCAAAGCGTCCAGGCATTCTAGCTTTCTCTTCATCAATCTCTCGATCAAAGAACTTATTTGTATAACGTTTTATTTTTCCATTATTTGTGAGCAGGTCAAACTGTTCACTAAGAATATGGAGGCGAAAAACTTTACCTCTTTCTCGATCAGTGGTTTGAATAAATTTCCCTTCACGAGGAAGTCTTTTTCTTTTTTCATCATAGACTTCGTCTTCATACTGTAAACAACATTTTAATTGGCCACATACTCCATTTAGCTTTGAGTAATTAAGAGTTAAGTTTTGGTTTTTGGCCATTTTGATATTAACGTTTCCATACCTTGATAAAAATGAAGAACAACATAACTCTCTTCCACATGGGCCAAGAGCACCCTGAGATGCAGCTCTATCTCTTACAGAAATCTGTCTTAATTCAATTCTTAGTCTTAGTTCGCTTACAAGGTCTTTAACTAAACCTCTGAAGTCAACTCTGGCAGGAGCAACAAAGTAGAATACAACCTTCTTACCAAATTGAGTAAATTCAACATGGGTTAGGTTCATATCAAGGTTATGTTTTTCAATTAAATCCTGACAAATTGTTTCAGTATCTTTTTGTTTTTTATAAGTTTCTTTTTCTTTTTCAATATCTTCTTCAGAAGCAATTTTATTAATGCTTTTAAGTGGAAGCATGGACTTATCAAATGGTAGGTCATAGCTAAATGAGTTTACATATCCAACCGCCATACCGCGATCACTCATGGCCACTACTTTTTGCCCATACTTTAATTTTCTGTTTCCAACTAAGAAAGGATATGACTTTGCATGTCCTGGAAAGCGAACACGAACAAATTTTAAGGGTTCACCTACATTGAATTTACAATTGGATTCATTAATTTCATCTTTGCCACTACTAACAACGTGGGCACCACGATTTTTATCTTTATTTTTATTTTCAGATTCAATTTCTTCGACTTGATTATCTTGACTCATTTCATTTCCTAACATTTTTACCAATCACCCATGGCAAAGAATAATTGTCTGTTTTTATTAAGCTTTAGTCAAGTAATGCTAATGATTTGCTTTATTGATTTAAGAGCTCTAAGCACTGATAGAGATGGATAATGCGCTCATTAGCAGAGTAATTATACTCCTCGTCATGAGTCCTAGTTTTTAAATAATGATTTATTTCTTCAATTAAATTATTATTATTGGCTTGCGTTGCATTATTGAGAATGTACTGTGCACATAGATCTTCTTGTGCATGGTCTTTTTTTAATTTTTCTACAAACTTATGTAAGGGTAAGTTTTTTAATTTATCAATTCCACTAAAATCTTGATCGCTTGCTTGAGGCTTATTAGGATAATGAATTGTAACACTGCGAGAGAGAACCGTTTGGATGGGCTTTGCTCCTTCAGGATTTAATAAAAATAAACTTAGACCAATAGGGGGTTCCTCAAAGGTTTTTAAAAGTTTATTCATATGTATCTCAGAGAGGTATTTTAGATTCTCAATGATAATGAATTTCTTATTTCCTATTAAAGGGTTATGAGAAAGAAAGTGTAGAATATCATCAACCAATTTCTTATCATAAAATTTCTTTTGTAAATAAACTTCATCGCTAATTAATAAAACATCCGCATTATTCTGAATACTACGCTTTTTTTGATCGATATTGAAAAAGTATTCATTAATAATTTCACTAGACCAATTAAGCATTTCTTGTGAATCGTTGCCATTGCCTTGAATGAGTAAAAGGTGTGATAATTGATTTTGAATAAGCTTCTTTGTTAAAGTTCTTTGTACTGTATCCATTTATATAAGCTTTGTTAGTTCACTATTAATTTGCTCTTTCACATACTCAATATCTTTGGCAGCATCTATTGTTCTAATTTCTTTAAAGTTTTCGGCACAATAATCATACCCATTTATAAGTGCACTATAGAATTCATTATTAGATTTTTCAAAATAGTCTTTTTCGCTTCCTCTCGCACTTTGTCTCGCATGAGAAGTCTCTAAGTCTATTTTTAAGTAAAAACAAATATCAGGTCTTAAATTAAGGGGCTCTTCATTGTGAAGGTCTATTATCTTTTGTGCTCCCAGCTTTCTTGCAAAACCTTGGTAGGCTATAGAGCTGTAAAAATAGCGATCAAGAATAACAATTTGTTTCTCTTTGCTAAGGATGGGGAAAACTTTTTCAAAAAGTATTTGTGCTCTTGCACTAGCAAAGAGATGGGCTTCTGCTAATGGATGAATCATTGTCTCGCTCTCTAAAATGGCACTTCTTAATTTTTCACCAAATTGAGTCCCACCTGGTTCACGCAAGCGATTAACAGTATGGCCGTGGTTTTCAAAGAATTTGTGGACAAATTCTATCTGAGTAGTTTTGCCACTACCTTCAATTCCTTCAAATACAATGAGTTTGGATGTGGGGTGTCTATGCATTGTAAAAATTTAACATGCATAGACCCAAATGTCTTATTTATTCATAATCAGATACTTCTTCGTAGCCAGGTTCGGCCGGAGGAGCATCATCATATTGCTGATTGTCATAATTATCTTGAGGGTATCCATCATCGTAATTATCACGTGCTTGATTATCCATGCGATTATCCATTGTGCGCATTTCTTCTTTTTCTTGCTGATAGTCATCCACATAATCATTTTGATTATCGTAATTATCACTATAATCATCACGATTATAATCATCTTCATTTTCATAATCACCAGCTAATTCACGGCTAAGTTCTTCTCGAACTTGTGGATCATCAATATCAAGATTTTCATAGTCATCATAAGTGTGTTCTATTCTGTGTTTTACACGCATGGTTTTACGTGGCTTATTTGCACTTTGAGCTGGAACTCTTTTTGGTTCATAGCGTTTAACACTTGGACGCTTGGCCTGCATGCGACGAGTAGGCTTTCTTTGAATTGTTTTCTTAGTCGCAATTGAGCGATCTGAGTTATTCACAGCTTTTGATGCATCTTCATTGGCTTTTTCTACTGTTTTATCAAAGTTAGAGTTAAATTTATTATTAAAAGTATTAAATAATCCAAAACTCATTAAGAAGAAGATAAAAAAGCCAGCAACGTATTTCCATTTAATAGACTTAAGTCGACGTGAAAGTTCAGACTCAGGAAGTTTGAACTCAATTACTTCTGTATCATCGTGGTCATGAGACTCAGGTGATGCTTCGTTATTAGACTTTAAAGTTTGCCCCTTATCATTTCCTCTACCAAGGAAAGCAAGTCCAGTTATTGCTGATTCGTCTTCTTTGCTTTTTTGGGCCCTGGCTACCTCCAATGAAGCAACTTTATCTGACTCTTCAAATACTTGTGCTTCTGGTTGGAAGGGTAGATCTTCCTGGTTCTTCATAAGGCGTCTATCAAACTCGTGATGTTCATAAAGCTTGATCCAAGTCTTTCCTTCATCAACACTTACTTCATCACTTACTTGTATTTCTCTGCTTTCTACTTTTGCTTTCACTTGCGCCAATTTAAAAGGACCAATCTTCTGACCTTTATGAATTAAGTAGAAATCTTCGTTTTGAATCAAATTTTGAGCAGGAACTAATTTAGGCTTTCTTCTTTGAAACTCAGCACTTGAGAAAAAATCTTTCCACTCTTCGATAACGAGATTATACACTTGGCTACTTTCAAAGAAGTCTTCATGCTCACGTGCTTTCTCATTTAAGTACTTTGTAGAAAAAGGACCTTGGACTTCAGTACCTTTTGCCTGAAGCATCCATAGATCAGAAACTGATAGCCCTAGCTCATCAATTTCTTCATCTGTAAGAGGGGTTAAATTTACATTTTCCATGTTTTTACTCCTAGTTCCTCATAAGACAATTCGGACTTATAGCGTCTAAACTTTAAACATTTGGCGTTTGGAAAAATTTGCCTTATAAGTGAGTAAGGTAAACATTTCGAGGTTTTAATGCAGGGTGATAAAAAAATAGACGCTTTACTTGAACGCTTTGGGGCATTTGATGATTGGGAAGAGAGATATGCTGAACTGATTAAGTTTGGTAAAGAGTTTCCTGAGCTAGATGAGAAGTTTCAAGTGGATAAATTTAAAGTCAATGGCTGCCAATCTCAAGTTTGGCTCTATCCACAATTAAAAGCAGGAAAATTGCAGTTAAGTGCTGCCAGTGATGCAGTATTAGTAAAAGGTATTATCTCACTTTTAGTCCATGTATATACTGATCGTAGTCCAGAAGAAATTTTACAATTAAAACCTGACTTCCTTGATCAACTAGGAATCAGAGAACACTTATCAATGAATCGCTCTAATGGAATAATGCATATGCTTAAAAAAATTCAGACATATGCTCTGTTGTTTCAATCTTTAGTCGCAAAAGGAATAAATGATGTGGATGAAATCTAGACCCAGAAGACTCCGTCAAAATAATCATATAAGAGATCTTATTGCTGAAACAGATCTTAGAGCAAAGGACCTTATTGCACCCTTATTCTTTATTAAAGGTGAAAATCAAAGAGTGGCCATCGATTCTATGCCAGGTCAATGGAGACTAAGCATCGATCTTCTTTGTGAGCATGTTCAATATCTTTATGGACTAGGTATTCGCTGTGTTGCACTTTTTCCAGCAATTGAAGAAGAGCTTAAAACTAGTGATGCTAAAGAGGCCTATAATCCTAAAGGTTTAAATCAAAATGCAATTAAAGCAGTTAAAAAAGCATGTCCTCAAATGCTTATTATGACTGATGTTGCACTAGATCCTTATAATAGTGATGGTCATGATGGCATAGTTGATAAGAATACAGGTGAAATTCTAAATGATGAAACTCTTGAGGTCTTAAGTAAAATGGCACTTGAGCAAGCCCATGCAGGTTCAGATATAATTGGGCCAAGCGATATGATGGATGGTCGAGTTGAAGCTATTCGTGAAACACTAGATGAGCACGGTTTTCACAATGTAATGATTATGTCTTATACCGCTAAGTATGCTTCAAGCTTCTATGGACCTTTTAGAGATGCTCTTGATTCAGCTCCTAAGGCGGGTGATAAAAAGACTTATCAAATGGATTATCGCAATACCCATGAGGCCCTAAAGGAAATGGCACTCGATGAATATGAAGGAGCCGATATTCTTATGGTAAAACCAGGTCTTGCTTACTTGGATGTGGTTCAAAAACTAAAAATGCACTCACAACTTCCTATAGCAGTTTATAATGTTAGTGGTGAGTACGCGATGGTCAAGGCAGCAGCAGAAAAAGGCTGGCTAGACGAAAAAGAAATAATGGTAGAAATGCTCTATGCTTTTAAACGTGCTGGAGCGGATATTATTTTAAGTTATTTTAGTGAAGAGATGGCCAAGCTTTTACGAGAGCATTAAACTTTAATCTATGCATATACTTGTTATTAGATTTTCTTCACTCGGGGATATTGTTCTAACCACAGGATTTTGTTCCTGGATAAAAAAACACTATCCCGATAGCAAAATTGATTTTCTCACTCTCGAGCAAAATGCATTACTTTTAGAAGAAAATCCACACCTTGAAAAAGTTCATACCTATAAGAAACAAAGTGGTCTTAAAGATATAAAATCTCTATTTCAACTTGCTAAAAAACTTAAACAACAAGATTATCGCTTTATTGTAGATCTTCATGGGAATACACGTTCATTTATTTTAAGAAATTTCCTATATCATATACCTTCACTAGTACTTGATAAGTGGAGAGTTGAGCGCAGCTTATTAATTAAATATCAAAAAGACTTTTTAAGAAAAGCACCTAAGCAATTTGAAAGAGGCATGCACGACTTTGCTAAAACTCTTTGCATCCCTTATGAAAGAAATGATTTATTTCAGTGGCAAAAAGCACAAGGGCTTAAGAATATCACTACAAGTCACGCTAGTTTATTAAATCATGCTAAAGAACACGCCTTGGCCATTTGCCCAGGAGCTTCCTTTAAAACTAAGAAGTACCCTGTTCAGTACTTTATTCAAATAGCTAGAGATCTTATGCAAGCTGATACAAAGCTTAAATTATATATAATAGGTGGTCCGGATGAAATGGAATGTGATGAAATTGCAGACTCTTTAAAGGATTATTCTGATCGTGTTTATAATCAGCGAGCTAAAATTTCATTAAGGGATTCAATTGATCTTATTGCTAAGGTTAAGTTAGTTTTAGGCAATGATTCATTCTTTGGGCATATTGCTGATAGTGTAAATATCCCGGCCTTGAGCATCTTTGGGCCAACTGATGAACGATTTGGTTATGCTCCCTATGGAGTTTTTTCTAAGACTTATTCAGTCAAGAACTTAAATTGTCGTCCTTGTTCTTTAACAGGAAATAAAAATTGCTATAGAACAAATCAGTTTTGTATGGATAATATTAATAGACAAGAAATTATTAGAGATATCCTGGAGAGGCTGAAAGACTAATGTTTTATTGGTGGTATAAGTTCACTCGTTTATTTTATTATCCATTAATAAATTGGATCGTGCCTTTATTTTCTAAGAAGGTTCGTGATCGTATTTGTTTTGAAGCCAAGAACTTTAAAGATCCCGCAAGTATTTCCTTTTTAAAAACAAATGAAAAAGCTGACTTTGCTTTTGAATTTGCTAGTGAGGGGGAATTAGAACAAGTAAGACCTTTGATTATGAAAGTTCTTAGTAATGGAAGGAAAGTAGAATTACTTTTTAGCTCTGAAAGTGTGGAGCATCAGTGTGAAAAAATCTATAAAATATATCCAAAACAAGTACGTTATTTAAGGCTCTATTTATTAAAATATAATCCACTTTCAAAGAGTACAAGTCTTAGTCATTGGGTAAGTAGTCATAAGTTATTTATGTGTCGTTATGATTTTTATCCTGAGTTAATACAATTTGGCTCACAAAAAAATATCGAATTTGCACTATTATGGGCGTCCACAAAATCATTTCAGAAAGTTAAATCAAAATTTTTGCTTAAACGATTTTATGAAAATACTTTTCATTCGTTTGATAAATTAGTAGCAGCTACACCACTTGATCATGCACAATTCATTCATGATTTAAATATTAAACAAGATCAACTTGAGGTTTATGACTTTAGGCCAGTACAGATTTTAAAAAGAATTGAATCAAGCCATAGTATTCTCCCTATAAGATTTAATCAATTAGATGCTTTTAAAACTTTTTTAAACCAGGTAACACTTGAAAAAAGAATTATCTACGGAAGTTTCTGGTTAGATGAAGTGAAATTATTTAAGTCTTATGATGGGAGTGAATTTAGACATGTTATTGTTCCTCATAAATTAGAACAAGCTCATGCTATGGCCAATGAGTTAAATCAATTACCTTGGGTTAAAGCATTGGTGGTAGATGAGAACACAACGGAAGATTTAACTCAGTACAATACTTTAATTTTAAACTATAAAGGAATACTTTGTGAGTTGTACCCGTACTTCTCCCATGCTTATGTAGGTAATGGTTTTGGAGAGTCAGTGCATAGCTTAATGGAGCCATTTCTTGCTAATTGCTTTGTTATTTGTGGTCCAAAGGTACATCGCTCGACTGAATATGACCTAATTTCTCAGAGTCACCCAGATCATTTACATATCATTCATCAAATGGAAGAATTTTCTAAGTGCATAAGTCACCCCAAAAATGAAATTAGCTCTCTCAATAGTTTTATACAACACTATAAGGGACATTATACTGCAACATTAATGTGGTTGGGGATTGAAGCAGAGGAAGTTTGGTAGTGTTAAAAAGAGAATACGATCACGTTATTATTGGTAAATCATATATTAGTCTTTTAAAGGGGCTAGGTGAGTTGCAAAGAGGGAAGAGCGTTCTCATTGTGGATGATGAAAGGTTTCAACTCGGTGATAAGTGGATTTATAATATTGGTGATCTAGAAAAGAGACTTATCCATTTTTATATTAATAGTTATGGGGTTGATAATGCAATTGAACTAGATAACTATCTAACGAAAACAAATACTATGCTCTATCTTAATGATAAAATGATTGAGTTGAGTTCATCTCCATTTGCAAATATTAGAGAGTTTGCAAGAAAATTACCGGAATGTTTCTCTAGTGAGTTCATCGACTCTTTAAGTACAATTGATAGTGAGAACTTTAATAAAGAAATTGATCTCTTTTTTAATCGAATTATTGATTACTCTCTATTGCGCTCAAATACTGATCTACTAAACTTCTTCATACCAGAGAATAAGAATATTGAGAAAATAATGAGTACCTTTTTAAGTTATCTTGATAATGACTCATTAAAAAATAAACAATTACAATATATTCTACAGGCATTATTTCAAACTTTCTTTTCTAATAAAATATCTGAAGTTGAAAGTCGCTACTTATTATGTTCAATCTTAGGTACTCGCTATAAGGTCGACAGAATTTCATTAGAGTCACAATTATTATTTGAGTTTAAAACTCGTGGTGGTCATATTAAATCCACTAAAGTAATTAACTGGGAATTTTATGATCAAAGACTTGAGTATATATTATTAGATTCTTATGAAGGACTTATTAGGGCCAATCTTTTTTCTTTATTAGGTCACTTAAATGCCGAGCTTCCTTTTCAATATCCTACTAAAAACTTGCTTTATAAGAGCTTAAAGCTAAATTGCAATATAGATCATGATTTTACTTCTCTTTTTAAGAATAAGAGAATTGTTTTTTGTGAGTCAGATAAAATTGGTACTGACTTTCCTCACTTTGAAGTATTTCTTAAAGATAATGATGAAATCAATGTTCTTTTTAGCTATGCAGACCACGAGGGGACCAAACCAAAGTTCTACTTTGATAAGGCATCAAATGATGTCTATAAAAGTTTGAATCAAATTTTTCCAGGGCTGCTGCAAAAAGATTGGAACTCTCAAATTCAGGCCAAACCTTCCCATAATATTTGGCTAGAGAACATTAATACTAAGTCCACTAATAAGCAGGCCAAGCTTTATTCAGATCAAGGAAGGCTTTGTACTATTGAGGGGAAACCAGTTAAGGCCCTTTATTACGAAGGTCCATTACGTTCTCGCTATCTTGGTATCTTTGGCTATTTAATTAATGTTCTTTAAACTGGCACACTAGCGTGGTGGTAATAAAAGCACACTTGCTATCACAAATTACA